>JAABUL010001850.1_pt1 | contig 37729 bp, 5 predicted proteins | sample 5559151 | NCBI WGS metagenome assembly JAABUL01 (sample SAMN10711876, study PRJNA513368) | rock metagenome | isolation source: Antarctica rocks | place: Antarctica: Victoria Land, Pudding Butte sud | reverse complement strand
ACCCTAACCCTAACCCTAACCCTAACCCTAACCCTAACCCTAACCCTAACCCTAACCCTAACCCTAACCCTAACCCTAACCCTAACCCTAACCCTAACCCTAACCCTAACCCTAACCCTAGTTCGCGAAACTCTTTGTCAAACACGCACTAATATATGTTAGATACGCTATTGCGAAGCAGATCTAGCATTGCGAGACACGCTTTATAATATATTTTTAAAAAATAAAAATTACAAAAATATATATAAATAGCAAAAACAAGTTTGTAACAAAGACAAAAAAAACTATATAAAACAAATTTTTTGCAATTTATTTTTCTCGAAATAATATAAATATTTTGAATAGTTTTAAAGATTTGTCTATAATTAATTTTAAAAAATTTAATAATTTATTTTCAAATAAGTTCGAAAGTTATTTCTAGTTGTTTTAAAACAAATTTAATAAAATATTAAGAATTTACTAAGTTGTTATAGTATATTGTCGACTAATTAACAATAATAAAGTAATTTTATTTTCGAACTATATTTTAAGTATTTATATTAAAAGAGACAATTCTATTATTTCTAATATCTTGTATAACAAAATAAAAAGATTTTTTTTTTGTAACTTAATTATACAATAGCAATATAATAATAATTGCGCAATTTTCTATCGAACAAATTATTGTTAATATAATTGTTATTGCTACAATATATATTGTGCTATCTTTTTTGTTTTTGTTTATTATATATTTGTTTTTTAAAGTTTTTTCGCAATTTATTAATATTATCTAGAAACTTTTCTCTTAGTTATTAATTGTATTTTTTGCTTTAGTTTATTTATTTAATCTTATATTATATTTATCTTTTTAACTTAATCTTGTTTAGAATTTTTTTAATTTTTTATTAAACTTTGTTGTTAATAAATTTCGAAGTTTACAATATTTGTTCTATCTACTAATTGTTAGCGTAATATAAGTATAATTTTAGAAATAAAATATAAAAAATATTATAAATTTAATAAATATTAGATAAAATAAAACAATAAGTTTGTATTTTAATTTTGTTTTTAATTCTAAATAGTTTAATATATTTATACAATATTTTTTTGCTAGATTTTTTTTGTTTTAAATTTCTAGTTAAAAATATAATTAATTTTTCTATAGCAAAGCTTTTTAATTTATATTTTTTATTATAGTATTTTGTTTGTTGCGTAATAGCGTTTTTAAGACAATTTGTTAAAATTTTTCTTAAATTATAAAACTATTTTATATATTCTTGTGCTAACAATATTTTTTCTTTAATAAAGTTGTTTTTAACTTTATAGTAGATCTTTAAGTAGTAATTGTATATTAAATAGAACAACTAAGTTTTAACTAAAATATAATAGTTATTATTATAGATAAACTTTATTATTAATAATAGATTTATCTATTTTATTTGTTTAGTATTAATATAAATACAAAAATAGTATTCGAGAGTTTAATTTTATTATTCGATTAAATTATTTCTCTAAAAATAAAAAATAGTATTTTATTGTTTTTTAATCTATATATAGAAATATATAGCAAATTAGAAAATACTAGTAAAGATAAATTTTCTATTATTTACTATATTAGTTAATATTTCGAAGTATAAAACAATTTTATCGAAAATTATTTTTGCTAGCTCTATAATATTAATTCTAATAATTATAGATATATATTTAACTATTTTTGTATAGCAATCGACTATTACAAAAATCGAATTATATATAATTTTATAATATTTGCTTAACAACAAACTTGTTACAAAATTTATAATAATTTTTTTCTATAATTTTTTTGCTACAAATAAGAATCGAAATTTATTATATAATTTATAATAAGAAATTTTAATATATTAACAAATATTGTATATTTTAATATATATTTTTATCTATTTAGCGCAAACAAATTAGAAATACTTTTACTAAAATAAATTTAAAATTTATATTTTTTGTTTATAATAAAACAATATTTTAATTTTAATACAAATTTTTTTGATTTAAATATTTTTAGTCTAAAAATTCTTTATTAAGAATTTTATTAATTTTTGAAATTTTTTATATAATTTTTCTAATATATTTTTAATTATTTTTTTTCAAATAATAATCTAAATATTAGTTAGTTAAAGCAAAGATACTAGTTTTTTAAGATTTTTTTTTCTACTTTATAGTTGCAAAATCTTTGCGCTACTAATAAGTATTTTTGCTAGTTATAATACAAAATTTAAATTATCTAATATCTTTTGTTTATTTTGTGTTAACAATTTTTTGTCAAATAACAATACTAGTTTATTTTAAAATATAGAAATTAAATTATCTAATATCTTTTGTCTATTTTATATTAGCAAATCTTTGTTAGATAACAATATTAGTATATTTTGCAATATTAATAGCAATTTTGTATTTATTAACAAGATTTTTTTATAATCAAAATATCTTAACAATCTATTTGTCGAATTTTTTTTATCTAAATAATAAAAGATTTCAAAATTATAGATAACTAATTTAAGCGCTTAACAAATTTGTTTTAAGTTTAGCTTCTTTTAATCTATAAATTTTCTAAAATTATTATAATTCGATTATATTTTAATAGAATAAATATTATTTTTTAGATAATATTTTTATTGCTTAAAAGCAATTACAATAGTTAGCAATTTCTAATTATATATTTTATAATTTTGTTTTATTAGAATTATCTTTCGCGATTAAAATATTATTAAATATTAATTTTTGTTATTATTTTGTTAACTTAGAATGCTTGCAACTACAAAATTAAATATATTAGTTTTTACTCTAATTTTCTTGTCTAAATTGTAGTAACAAAATAGTAAAATTAATATAAAGATATTGCAAAGCTAACAAAATATCTGCTCTATTTTATTCAATTAAACAAAAGAATTAAATTTTTTGTTAATTTTTTTTTTTAATAGATTAATAAAAAAAAAAACTTTTTTCGAATAGCAATATATAAAGTATCTATAAAAGTTTATAAAATTTAGAAATATTTAAAACTTGCAATAAGTTTTCGATTTAAAGTACTTTTTAATTGTTTTAATTTTTTTTAAGTTTATCTATATATTTTCTAAAAATATAATAAAGTTTAGAAATTTAATCTTAATAGTATTAAATTTATATTTTTTTAGATAAATATATAGCAAATATTTGCAAAAATATTTTAGTATCTATCTAATATAATGTTATTATTCTGCCGAATTATTGTTATATATAAGTATATTATCTATATAAATTATACAAATTATATCGATTAATTCTTGCAATATTATATTAATATAAATCTAAAAAATTGCAAATATATTTGCTAATCTAAATAATATAATCTAATACTTAAAATATCTATAATATATACAAAATATTGTTTTTTATTTATTATTGCATTTAATATAAATGCAATAATAGATATTCTTTAGATTTAAGATAGTAAAACGCTTTACTCTATATAGAGAATCTAGTGTTTTTATAATTAAAAACAATAAATAACAATTTTTAATAGTAATTGTATTTAGATTTTTATAGTCGATATATAGATATAATTTACTATTCGATTTTAATACAAATAGAATAGAAATGTCTATAGACAAAACTAAATATTTAATTTAATTTTTTACTAATATATTATCGAGATATTGTCGAAGTATTGTTAGTTTATTTTGTAAAAAATTATAAAAAAATATAAATAATAACTTTTTATTGTTCTAAAATTTAATAACGTAATCTTTTCTTTTTAATTCTAATAGAATTTTAGCTAATTTATTATTATAGACATTTTTTAGATTTCTTAATTTTTTAAAAATCTTAGATTTTGCTAATTTTTTGTCTAATATTTCTATAACATTAGCGCAAACAATTGTATAAACTATACTATATTTAACAAAATCTAAAACAAACTATTTAAAATCAACTATTTTTAATTTTTTATCTAAGATTTTAAATTGTTAGTTTTGTGTTTTCGAATTAATTAATATATTTTGCTTAAATAGTATTAATATATCTAATATTAGATTAGAGCTTATATATTCTATTAAGTAGAACAAAATAGTATATTCTTAATACTAATTTTATAAGTTAATTAAATAATAGATTAACTTATAGATATTGTAACAAAAATAATTATTGCTATTAAAAAAATTCGATATCAATAAAATAGCAAATATAAATTGCAATTTCTATTGTACTATATAGATATAATTAATAAAATTTATCTTAGTTTTCGAATTAATTAGATTTGTAATTTGATATTTGTTATTAAAAAATTAAATTTAATCTTTTACTAAAATCGAATTTACTATTTTTATTTGTTTTTTTTGCTTTGTTTGCAAGATATTAATAAAACTTAATTTTTTTTTATATTTGTTATAATAATAGCAACAATAATAGATTTGTTTTATTTATATTTATTAAAACAATCTATTTTGTAATATTTCTTTTTATAATATTTAAAGTATTTGATACTTTTTAAATAGTTTATATTACTAATTTTGTAAATCTATTTGCGCAATATCGACAAGTTCTTAAAAGTATATAATTTTTTGCTTTTAATAGATTTATTAATATTGTTTAAACAACAATTTTGATAAAATTTGTCTAAAAAAATATTAGAGCTTTTTGTAATTTACTAATTTTCGAAACTACTTATATCTATTTTGCAAATATAATTTAGTATTTGTTTTTATATAATAATTATAGTTAGAAACTTATTGCAAATATTCGATATTATATTAATATCTAGAATTTTTATTTTTAAGTTTAATTTAAGTTTAGTCAAAAATATATAAATTCTATATTTTTCTAAAAACAACAATAGATAGATTTCTAGCTTATTTAGATATTTTTTAAAGATAATTATTTTTTAATCTAATTTTTGTCTAGCAATCTTCTATTTTTTGTAAATAAAAAAACAATAATTAGCAAAATTAACTATTAAATTTAATAGAAATTCTCTAAATTCTTTAAAAATCTTATTTTTTAACTTAGTATTATTGTTTGTTTTTAAATATTACTATATAACAATATTGTTTTTCAAAAATAATATATAATAGAGAATTTTGTTCTTATTTGTAATAAAGTATGTCGAAAATTATATTATATTAATATTAATTTTTCGAAATTAGATAATATACTTATTTATATTTTAATTTTTGTACAATTTTAGTTTCTTAAGTTTTAAAAACTTAAATATTATTAATAGCAATATAATAACAAATTAAAAAACTTAAAAGTTTGTTTATTCGATTACTATAATTTAAGTTTACTAAGTATTTTATAAATCTTAAATTTTTGTTATTAAGATTTCTATTTGCTAATATAAAGTCGAAACTTTAATTGTAACTAAACTATTTTCTTTACTATTGTTATATTAATAAGAATTATTTTTGTTAATATTTTGTAAACAATTGTTGTTTCGAAAGATATTAAATTTCTTAAACTCTAATTTAGTAATCGAATAATTATTGTAATTTAAACTACTATAATTCGATATATTGCTATTATATTTCGAGTTTTTTTTTTCGAAAAATAGAATAATTAGAATTGTAAAATACAAGTATGTTTGCTTCTTGCTAATATATTAAGATATAAAATATATAAAATATAATAGACTTGTATTACTATATTTTAACTATATAGAGTAGATAATAGTAGAACTAATTGTTAAAGAACAACGAAAGACAAACTTTCTCTCTATCTAATATTTGTTATAACGTGCAAGTCTATTTCTTGCTATCTAATTAGAAAGAGATATCGTACTATTTGGAACTTCTATAGATATTTAGAATTACGTGCTCTATTATATCCTGAGTCGCTAGCGCGTCGGAAGCGCTATAGCATTATATTAAGACTCTATTATATAACAAATATAATATTAAAATTTATTTTTTAAGAATAATAGATTTTCGAGATATCGCTCTTAGATTCTATAGAAAGATTATTATATAAGTGCAATACTTAATAATACAATATTTATATTGCAATATATAGAAATATACAATACTTAATAATGCAATACTTAATGTCGCAACGCATTAAATCGAGCATTGCATATATTGTATTGCTACAATAATCTTTCTATATAATATAAATACTAAGACAACTTCAAGTTCCTATTTCCGTAATTAATAATTATAGTATCTTTAGTTGCTGCAAAAATAAAGTACTCGCAACTATTTAGGAAGATAGCGGAAAATAGAGGAATAAATTGTTGATAGTCTCAAGATTTCTAAGATATTCTACTAGAATCTGTTTAGCGATAATATAAAAGCAGAGGAACAGAACTTTACAATTCTTGTTGCTATTAACAAGATTCTCGAAGTTGCATAACTAGCGATATCGAAACAGTTGCTATTGTCGATATTTAATTAGTAGATTTTGCTATATAAGCGCAAATAATATTAGAATTTGTAAAAAAGTATAAGTTAATTAAATTTAAGCTATTAAGATCTTGTTATTTTTAAAGTCTATAAAAACTCTTTGCACAATTTAAGAAATTCTTTTTTTACTTTTTAGAATTTTGCAAGAAATACAATATATATTTAAAGAGTCTATAATATTATTGTTCTTAATTAAATCTAATTTCTTTGCTCTTCTTTTAATAGTATAAGTTTTTTTGTTATTTTTAGATTTGTAATAGATGCAATAGAAGTCTTAAGCTATCTAAGAATTATTATTATTTATTTTTTATTTATTAAGTACTTATTAATAAATTAAATAGTTAGCTTGTTAAGACTTCTTTGCAAGTACTTTTTCGAATTAATATTTTTTTAAATTAATTAGCTTATAGATATCTTTCTTTATTATTATTGCTATTGTCTAACAAAATAATATTCGAATCTATTGTATTAATATTCGAGAAATTTGTTTTTATATTTATTTCTTATTAAATACAATTCTTTTTTTTCTTAGAGATAAAAGATTTAATATATTATAATTAAAAATATTCTAATTAACTATATTTATAGCAAATAATATTTGTTGTTTAAAAGACTTCTATCTAATTATCTATTATAAAATATTGCTCTAAAAATTTGTTTTTTTAAAATTGTAAATTTTTAATTTTTTGTTGCAACAAAAACTCTTTGTTTAACTAATAAAAATTTAGATTGCAATAGAAAGCTATTTGATTTTTTTAATTAATATTGTTATTTAAGAATTAAATATATTAATTTGTTTTATTTATAAGTTTAATTAATTGTTTAACTATCTCTATTATTGCTTTCTCGAAGAACTTAAGATTCTAAAACTTATTTGCTAATTCAATTTTTTTTTACCTTTATAATCTATTGCTCTCTTAATAATATAAATAAGTTTTTCTAGATCTAATAAGTTTGTGTTAAAATTAGTATTTTTAATATAAGTTTCGACTATTGTTTAAATTATTTAATTATTAATACTTCGAATTAAATATAAAAGTATTTAATTACTTATATTTGCGAAATTATAATATTTAATCTCTTTAGTTTTCTTAAAATATTATTTGTACAATTTATTATTTTGTTTTAATCGAAATAAGACTATAATTGTATTCTAAACAATATTTTGCTTTTTTAAGTAAAAGAATTGTTAAAGAAATTTAATCTTAAATACTTTTTAATTATTTATTATTTTATTATTTAATCTAGTATCTACTTATATATTTTATTGTTAATATTTCTTAATATTAAGCAAAACTTAACAATATTATATTTAGATAAATTATATATACTTTCAATCTACGCAAAATTTATCTTAAAAATATATATCTATTGTTGTATATTCTTATTCTCTCGATTATAAAACTTCGAAATATTTAAAAATATAATAATTGATATTTTAGTTATTATAAATAGTTCTATAAAAGTCTTGCTTAATTTAAATAGAAGCTTAAAAACTTTTTGAAAATTAATAGAAAATATAGATATAAAATTAATTGTATATTAGAAAATAGTCTTAAATTTTTGTTTAACTTCGATTAAATTTTTTAAAAGAAATAAATTTTTTAGTTAAAAAATTCTTTAGAGCAAAATATTTTTTAAATTCTTAGTAGATTATTTTGTTACAATAGATAATATTTCGAAATTATATAGAAATTCTTTAGATAATTTTAATAAAAAAAATTTAAATTATATAGAAGTTTTTGTAGAAATAATAAATATATTAATATATTAAAAAACAATATTTAATTTTAATTTAACTTTAACTTTAATTAAAAAAAAATTTTTTTTTTTTTTAGACTATTAAGTATTTAAAGACAAAGTGCTTTCTAATAGTATTCTAGCTAAAGTTTTTAAAAATAAGATATTTAATAATATTCTAGTTAAGTATTTTGTTATAATAGATAATTTTTCTCGATTTAAGAGTTTTAAAAATTGTTTTGATAAAAATAGATTTAAAGTTTCTATTCTAACTATTTGTTTTATTATAATAAATAATTTTATTATATATTTTTAAAAAGAGAAGAAGCTTTGTATATTGACAAAATTAATAGAAAAAATACAAAAAGAATTTTTTTGTTGTTGTTCTATTTAATAGTATTGCAACAAACTATAAATTAATAAATAAAATTAATAATAGTCGATAGCAAAATTTTGTTTTAAATACAAAGATTGTAAATAATAAAATAATAGTAGCTTAATTTAATATTATTTTTAACAATTTTAAATTTTTTTTTGATAGTAACTATTAAGTTTCTAATTTTATTTTATTTTATAATAGATAAAATAATTTTAGAACAATTTTAAATACTTTAAATCAAAATATAATTTTAATTAACAAGCAAACAAATATATTTCGATATATTTATTAAAATATAAAGTTAGACACAAATAATAGCAGAAGCAATTTTATTAAGATATATAATCAAGAATGCTAAGTACATTATTAGAATAGAAACGCTTAAAAACTCCCAGAAATGCGCTAGATCTAATTAGGCTCTACAATGTAATCCTAGCTATCTACGGAAGTCCCGCATCGCATGGCTTCCCTTTTTGATTAGATTGCGGGAAGCAGGCTCCCACGTTATAGCGAGTATTAGATGGGGAGGAAGCCCGTCTCTCGTTGTTCTTCAACAATCAGTCTTACTACTATCTACCCCATATATTTGGGGCATAGTAATCAAAGCCTATCATACCTCACGTCTTTCATATCTTAGTGCGCCGGCGGGCAGTAGGCGCACTCGCACCTTACAGATTTGAGGCATTCTAAAGCTCCAGGCAACGCCGTGTTGCAGTTGAATCTTGTTTAACAAAGGCACAGGGTGCACAGGTGACAAAACTTCTCAAGGAAATCCCAGGCAGGTTAGTACAAGAGTCAACTGCCCCGGGTTCGAGCTTGCCATCTTCCACATATCTCTCCGTACCATATTTTGGTAGACGAAGCTGGATCTACAAAGCCTCACCATGACCGCCACCGCAGACTCCACCGAGATGGCTCCTTTCGCCCCAAAACAGATGATGCCCCGGAGTCCTGGTCTCCTGGAAACATTAGTGGCCGATGTGACCGAACAAGTAGCTGCTCATCTCCTCACTCTAATCCCTAACTTTCCAACCAAATCGGTCATCCATGATAATGCATGCGGCACCGGTCAAGTGTCCGAAGCTATCATGTCGAACCATCCTAACTCCATCACTATCAATGCAACCGATGTCATGCCCATGTTTGTGCAGGCTTGTACCGGTAAAGCAGCTAAGAATGGTTGGCCGCTCAAGTCTGCCGTCATGGACGCTCAAAAACTCACTTTCCCGGACAACACCTTCACCCATTCGTTCATGAATATGGCACTCTTCTCTATCCCAGACGCTATCTCCGCCGCTAAGCATGTTCATCGTACTCTTCAGTCCGGCGGCATTGCACTTATTACAACATGGGCCGTGGAGTCGCAAGGACGCGCTGTAAAGGCTGGACATGATACAACAAGAGGAGGCGGCTCGTTGGCTGTGTCCATTTCACCTGAGTGGCATGCAGAGGAGAAATTGAAGAGTACACTGGAGCGGGGAGGGTTCTCCGCAGGCAATATCAAGATGTCGCAGCATGAGGTTTTCTTGAAGATCGAAGACTTAGACCAATGGGTGCAGATTGCGTGGAGCTATCTCGGAAGGCCATTGAGTGGATGGGCGAAGGAGGACGAAGAGAAGTGGGACCAGGCAGTCGCTGCGGTCAAGAATGCATTGGAGAAGGACAAGAACTTTGAACCGTTGGAGTCGGGTCAGAGCCGGGTCAGGATGGTTGCAAATGTTGCTGTTGCTACGAAGTAAGGGAACGATTAGGGAATAATAGTGCTTCTAGACTTGGAAGAATACGTCTCTGCTCATGGCTATTTAGACATACGAAGTCTACTTCTCAAACATGCCTGCACTATTGCGATCATTAATGCAACAACGTTTAAGCTTGACTGACTTAGAACACTATATTTCTCTTCAGTTACTAAGGGAATAATTGCATCTTATTAGGTCTAAGACTTTTACAAGCTAAAAGTCTTAGCTAGGTTAAAACAATATTGAAGACTTACTTCCTAGTATTCTATCGATAGACTAACCGTTCGGTTCCAACAGTTGGAACCGAATTGCATAAATTATGAAAATACTAACTATATTAGGTTAAAACTTGGTCTAATTAGATATAACTTTCGGGTCGGATTATAGATTTCGGGGAAAAATCAACCTGAACAATTAGTCTATCTATCGATATCTTTACTTGTTATATCTAGTTAACATTATATAGTAGATTAGTAATCCAAAATTAATAATTCTATTAAGCTTATTATTAATGTATTGCGCACAGTTAGTACTATTCTATTATTAAGACTAATAACTTTTAAAAGAACTTTCTACAAAATATTAATACTATTTCTTTAATATTTCGATCTATATTTCTTTACAGAATATAATATAACTTATTTGAACAAATTTCGTAATAATTAATCTATTTTATAATAGAATACTTATTGTTAAGTTTTAAGTATAACAATAAATAAAATATATAGATAGAGAGAAAAATCTAGCTAGATATCTTACAAAGATATATTCTAGCGTTAAAATTGCATTATTAAGCTTTAAACTTAGTTAATTATACTTAGCTTTCTAATAGTTAAGTTAAAATCGAAAATCTTTCTTAGTATTAAATTTAATCTTATAATTAATATAAGTCTTATATATAGATTAATTGTTAGATTAAATTTCGATTCTAACTTTTAGAATTAATTTGATCTAACAATTCTAATATTAGAAATTAACTTAAAACTTAATTTAATATCTATAATTTTAGAATTAAATTAACTTAACTTAACTTAATTCTTAATTTTAATATTAAAAATCGAATCAAATTATTAAGAATATTAAAAATAGACTAATTATATTAGATCGAATTACCAAGTTCGGATTAAATATTCGATCCAAATCGAATCAATTCAATTCTAAAAGTTAAAATCGAATTAAATTGCAAACTTAAAATCGAAAATCAATTCAAAAAATCGATTTAAATTGCTAAGACTACTATTTTTAGTAATAATTTATTTTATTTTTAGTAATAATTTATTTTATTCTTAGTAATAATTTATTTTATTCTTAGTAGTATTTTATTTTATTTTTAGTAATAATTAATTAATTATTTAATAGAAATAATTAATCTATTTAACTTAATTAATAAATATAGTAGATTGTTTTTATATTATATATTACTATTGTATATTATCTAAAAAATAATAATAAATCTAAATTTAAACTTATTTTATACTATTTTTAGTAATCTTAATATTCTTAACAATTTAATTCAATTTCTAATATTGAAACCGAAAATCGAATAGAATTAAATCGAATTAATTTTAAAAAAGTAGAAATCAACTTAGATTTTAATTCGGTTTCTAATATTAAAATTGTCGAATCGGATTAATTTTAATAGTTGGAACCGAAATCCAATTTAATAGTTAATCTAATCAAAAATACTACAAATAGTATAAAATAAGTTTAGATTTAGATTTTTAATTATTTCTAGATAATATACAATAGTAATATATAATATAAAAACAATCTATTATATTTATTAATTAAATTAAATAGATTAATTATTTCTATTAAATTATTAATTAATTATTACTAAAAATAAAATAAAGTAGTAAAAATAGTAGTCTTAACAATTCGAGACAATTTTTTAAATTAATTTTCGATTTTAAGTTTGCAATCCAATTTAAATTGTTAGTTTTAATATTAGAAATTAAATTAACTTTTCGATTTTAACTTTTAAATTTAATTTAATTTAATTTAGATTAAATACTTAATTTAAACTCGATAACTTAACTTGATACAATTAGTCTACTTATATATACAATAATTGTATACTTAATATATATTAATTGTATACTAGACTTAATTCTCTTAATTATTCTTGTCTTTTCTATTTGTCTATAGATACTTTATATATCTTATATATATTTTGCTATCTCAATATTTTTCTTAAGTTCTTGTAAACAAATACTTAAAGAAAAGTTGTTATTAGTAGTAAAGATAAAAGTATAAATAGATAAATATTGTATAATTGTTGCATATATTATATTAATATATTATATAATTATATATTACTTTATATATTAGCAATTAAGATTTATATATAAGATTTATTCTATATTAATTATAATATTCGATTCGATATTAAGAAAAAAATTCGATCTTAATAATAAAAGATATTATTTTGTAGTCTATATAAAGTGTCAAAAATAATATTAGACTTATATCTTATATTTAAAAATAGAATCTTTATATTTGAAGTTAAAAGTATTTACTTCTTCGAAGTTGTATATTATATTATTTGTTGTTTTTCTATAACTTATTTAAGTTTATACAAGATATAATAATTTATAGAAATAATATTATTTATAATACAATTGTTATTAATTGTAAATTCTTAAGTTAATTGCAAAAATTAAGTAATTCTTAACTATATAATTATATTAAGAAATATATAAGAAGAATTTCGAAAGCAAACTAAAATTCTTTGTAAAAAAGATTATAATTGTAACAAATAATAGAAGCAAATATTTATATAGTTACTCTTTTAAGAAATTAAAACTATATTTTTAAGTTTATTAATTAACTAAATTAATCTATTTCGAAAGAAGATATAATAAGCTATTCTTTTTAAGTATAAATTTTCATAATTTTTCGATTACTCTTAAATAAATAGTAATCTTGCTTTAACGTACAAAGATTCGAAAAACTATAACAAAGAGAAAGAGAATTAAGAGAAAAAATACAAGAAAAGAATTAATAGAAAGAAGAATTAGTTTATAAAGAGTAAAAGAGTAAACATATTAATAAATAATTAATTGTTGAGCTTAACAACAATTATAGACAATTTTAATAGAGAAAATACAATAATTATTTAAAGTAAAATAGAAGAATATTCTTAATTTTTAAGTTTCTTTTATTGCAAAAAATATTTATTATAAAAGATTTATAAATATAATTTACACTTTTATATTATTAAGTATAATTATAATATTCTTTATTTTTTGAAATAACTTCAACTCTAAGCTTTAAAGTAATTATTATCTTTAAACAAAAAAAAATCTAATAAATTTATCTTTTGCAATTTATTATTTAGTAATTTATTATTTAGTAATTTATATCTTAATTAATTCGAAAATTAATTTATATTATACTAGTATTTCTTACAAAGATATTAGAAATAATTATTTTATCAAAGAGATTTATAAATATCTTTAGACAATATAAGCAATTATTTAATAATAAAAATCTTGAAACTAAGTAATTATAATAGCAAGTTAAAACTTAAGATAAATTAAATACAATTTTCAAGAGAGTTGTATTTAAGAGTTATATATATAATAAATTACTTATATTACTAAATTAATTTCTTTAATCTTAACAATTTACTAATTTTCTAGATTAATAGTTTTAATAAATTAGTATCTTTAATCTTATTATTTTACTAATTTAGTTATATAATACTTTCTTAATAAATTGTGCTCTATATATTGTAAAGAGCTTTGTATTAGAATTAGTAAAACTAAGTATATAACTTATACTATGTTTCTCTTTAAAAATTTTACTCTAAAAATCTTATATTTTATTTTTGCTATTATTGTGTTTAGTAATTCGAAAAAGTTTTAACAATATTATAAACTTTATTAAAGATTGCTTCGAACTAATATTATTATATTTTTATTATATTTATTATATTTGTTGTAACTTTCTTTATAAAATAGAGAAAAAATTCAATTATTATATTAAATATATAATATTCTTAATTAAATAAAATTGTTAGAATCTCTTTAATATCAAATAGCAATCTTTAAAATAATAATAAAAAAAATTAGAAAAAAAAATACAACTAATAATTGTTTATATTAATAAATTTTATTAGAAACTTTATAAATAATATATATATATAAAGAGATTATACAAACAAAAAAATATCTTAAAAAAATATAATAACAAAATACTTTGTTGCAAGATATAAAGTTTAAATAAATTAAATATCTTTAAATGTCTAATTAATTTTTGTTTAAATTAAGAGAAAATTATTACTTTCTTTATTAATAATTTATTTTATAGATTGTTTTCTAATTTCTAAAAAGATATTTCTTTTTTTAAAACTTTTTTAACAATTTTTAATATTATCGAAGATTCTTAAAAGATTTTTATATATTTTTGAAAACAAAATATTCTTTTTACTTAATAAAATACTTTTAATTCTTTTGTTTTAGAATTTTTTTAATTTTAAATTGTTTCTTTTTTTGCAAATAAAAATATAATTAAATTTGTTAGTTTTAATAGTAAAATATAAAATACTAAAAATACTTTAATATTTTTAAATAAATTAAATTTATAATTAATTAATCTTTCTATTTTTTATTTAATTTTCTTATTTCAAGATTTTTTATAAAAATATATATATTTTTAGCTAAGATATTATTTTTCGTTTTTATTTCTAATATTTAATTAATTTTTTTTGTATTTTTAAAATATTATTATATATCTTTTTTAGTATTTTTAGTCTTTTAATAACTAACTATACTTAGACTAATTGTTTGGATCGGTTTTTCCCCAAAATCTATAATCCGATCCGAAAGTTATATCTAATTAGACCAAGTTTTAACCTAATATAGTTAGTATTTTCATAATTTATGCAATTCGGTTCCAACTATTAGAATCGAACAATTAGTCTAACTATACTAATAGACATATATTTTTTCTCTTAAAAAATAAGATTTCTTGTTATAATTAATAAAAAATAAAGTTATTTTAATAATATTTAAGATCTTAATATTAACTATTAATTGTATTATAGATAAAAATAATACTTAATTGCTATAAGTATTATTAATATAATATCTTAAATATTACTTAAAACTTTATTTTATTTATTTTGTTTAATTATTTATAATTAAGTAATAGATAATAGATATTCGAAGTTTTGTATTTAATATTAAAAGAAATATTTTTTAATAATTAAGTATAAAAAGCTTATCTTTATTACTAATTAATCTCTTAAATATATTATAATATTATATAAGTTAATTTAATATAATATATTTTAATTGTTTTATAATAAACTTCTTTTTATATATAATAATATATAAATACTTAATAAATTTATTAATTATTACTAGTATTAAATTATATTTCTCTTTAATTACTAGATTTGTTAACTTAAGCAATTTAACTAATAAAGTTTATTATAACTTTATTTTATAATAACTTAGATAATTTTAAATATTAAATTTTGTTATAGTTTATATATATATTATATTTGTTTTGCTAAAAATTAAATTCCTTCTTAATATATATTTTAATAACTTATCTTATTTATAAAAACTAATAATATTAATATAAAAACTAAAGAATTTTTATTACTTTTAAATATTTTTGCAATAATTTATTATAATATTTCTTTATATATTTGTTAATTTTATTAATAAATATTTAGAGTTTTTCTTTCTTTGTTAGAAATTATTTTATATTATTTCGAAATATTTATAATATAATATTTAGTTTATATTTATTTGCTAATAATAATTTGTTTTTATTAATTTTAAGTATATTATAATTAAACAATTTTTTTGTTTTTATATAATTACTTTTTTTGTTAAGTATATCTACTTTATTATTATTTTTATCTTAAATATATTATATTTAAAATTTATATTATTTAAGTTTTATATTATTTAAGTTTTTTTAATTATTATATTTGGTTTTTTTTTTTTTTTTAGTAATTATAAAATATATAAGATTTTTATAACCTATAAAAATTGTAAATTTTAGTAATTTTTTTATATATACTTTTTATAACTTTAAGAAAATTATAATAGCAAATAGTTTTTTATTGTAAATATTAGGATTTTGTTTAACTAATAAGAGTTTTTTCAAAATATATATTATTAGATATTATATATTTTTATACTTTTAATTATAGTATATATTAATAATTAATTTTAATTTATTAATTTTAATTTTGCTTAATAATTACAAATTATATATCTATAATATTAACGTTTTTAAATATTTTAACTTAAGATTCTAAAATAATTTCTTTTCTATAAATTTCTATACTTATAATATATTTTGTTTTATAAAATTTGTTAATAATATTGTATCTACTAGATTAATTATATTAAGTTAGATTATTAAGTTTAAGTTAAATATTTAATTTAAATTAAATCGATGTAATTTTAAAAGTTAAAATCGAAAAGTTAATTTAATTTCTAATATTTAAATTGTTAAATTAAGTCGATTTCTAATATTAAAATCGAAAATCGAACTATATAAATAGTAATTTCTTAAAAACACAATATTTTAATAAAAGTATATCGACAATTCTAGAATCTCTGCTTAGAAAATACTAGTTGCGAATTCTACTAATTTGATTGTTAGCTAGCTTAAAATTTGTTTAGCAACAAAAGTCTTAATACTTGTTTAACAAAAATTCAATTTTAATATTCGAGATACGCACAAACTCTTGCAATGCTTTGCTTATATTTTTAATTATTATTTGTCTATACTATAGTAATTTATATAATAGAATCAAATAATTTGAGAGATTTCTACGCGTAAATTATGCGATAGCGAGAACATCTCTATTGCGTAATTGTATTGTGCGCATAATAATCGTAAATTGCGTTCGTAAATTGCGCTCGTAGATAATATCTATAAATTGCGCTCGTAAATAGTATCCATAAATAATATTCGCAAGACTTGACAATATATATAGTAATAGAAGACTAGTCTTAACAAAGCGCGTGTTAATTATGCATCTATATATTCTACTAATTGTAGCTTAATCTTGCACTTAGTTATATAAAGCGAGCATATTAATATATTAGCTAATTTGACTATTAGTTACTAATAGTACTATTAACAAAAATTCCGGAATTGTCGATATAATATATATATATAATATATATTAGTAGTTATTATAATAAATAACTAAAATAGTTTAAAATATATTAAAACTAGTTAATTTAAATTAATTTTTAGTATTTCTTAATATTAATTCGATTTTAAAAGTTAAAATCGAAAATCGAGTTAATTTAATTTAATTTAATTTTAAAAAAATTAATAATTAGATTAATTTCTAATATTAAAATTGTTAAATTGAGTTAATTCTAAAAGTTAGATTTAAAACTTAATTTAATAGTTAGTCTAATATCTATTAAATAGTTTTTAATAAATTTCTTATTATAATTTATAATATCTAAAAAGAATAATACTTTCTTAATTCTTATTAATAATTTTTAATTTTTAATTTTTTATAATTTTTTAAAATTTATATATATTTTATATTGTTTAACAACAAATTTAAAAAAATTTAAGTTTCTTTAATAAAAATTATATTTTTTTAGCTTAAAATATAAGTTTTTTGTATTTAGATATTTTAATATTTTAAAATTATAATTAATGTATTTTTTTAAAAATTTCAAATAAATTATAATATTGTTTAAGTATATTATAACAAATTAATTCAAATATTGTTATAATATATTATTAATTATTTTTTAATATATTATTAAAATATTTGTAAATTCAAATAATATTATTGTATATTTATATAATTTATATTATATATAAAAAGTTATTTTCTACTTTTTTTTACTTTTATTCTAATTTAATTATATGCTTTTTATAGATTTAATTTAATAAAGTACTTTGCTTTAAATAATTTATTCTAAAGTTTATTAATATTAAACAATAAATATTAATTTTTAATTATAATATTATTTAGCTTTTAATAATTAATATATAACTAAAAAGTTTTATTCTTTTTTAATACAAAAAGAATTAAGTATTCTATCTATAATTAGAATTTTTTAAAAGAATTTTTATTTTTATTTTTTACTAGATATTTGCAAAGTATTTCGAGCTTTTTTTCAAATAAAATATATATAAATATAAATATAAATTATTTACTTAATTTAATTTTAATTTTATAATTTTATAATTAATATTTAGAGAAAATCTTTGTTGTTTTCTTTTTTTTAAATAGATAATTTTAATTATTGTATATTTATAATATATACTTTAACAATTTCTTTATTATATTAAATAGTTTAAAACTTTTAGAAAATTTATAATTTTATTTATTTATTTTAACTTTTTAACTTAATTAATCTTTGTTAATACTTATTAAATTAAACTTTTTTAAATTATTTTTTTGCGAAAATATAAGTTTGCTATTTATAATTAATTTTGAACTTAATCTTTTATTTATTATTAAATATTATTTAAATAGAGATTAGATATAAATTGCGTAATTATATTGTACAAATTTAAGTATTTATATATTTTAATTAACTTTTAAATTATATTATTTTAATTAAGATATTTTTAAAACAATATTATAAACAATTATTTTTACTATATTAAAAATTAATTTTTTATAATATTATTAAATAACTATTAATAGTAATTATATTTCTTTATTTATATTTTTAACTAAAACAAATTTTTTTCTACTAATATGTAAGATGCGAGTGCGCCTGCTTCTCGCTGACGCACTAAGATATAAAAGACGTAAGATATAATAGATTTGTATTACTATATTTCAACTATATAGAATAAGTAGTAGTAAAACTAATTGTTGAAGAACAACAAAAGACAAGCTTTCTTTCTATCTAATACTCGCTATAACGTACGAGCTTGTTTCTTGCTATCTAACTAGAAAAAAGATATCGTGCTATTTGAAACTTCTATAGACATTTAAAATTACGTGCTTTGCTATATTTTGAGACGCTAGCGCGTCAAGAACGCTATAATATTACAATTATCTCTTCTTTTAAAGCATTAATCTTTAATAATGTAAAAAGCTATATTAGTAATTAAGACAAAGACGTTTGCTAAACGTCAATATTGCAAAAACTTATTAAAAATTTTCTCAAATCTCTTTAAGAATTAAAAGAAAAAGAGTTTCTTATCTAATAGAAATAAATTTATATATTAATTTAACACAACTTGTAGAACAATATAATAGCAACAATAATAATTTATAATGCGTTATCGTTTTGTTGTTTGTTGTTGTTAAAATTCTAAATAGAGTTTAAAGTAAAATTAACGTTGCGCAAACACTAAATAAATTATAATTATAAATATTGTTATTTCTTTTCTTTTTTTTTTTTTTTTTTCTATATTTTTCTTAATTGCAATTGCTTTATTGCTATAAATAAATTGTTACAAAAACAATAATATATAAAACTTATATATATAGTACAAATCTTAAATTAATATATTTTTTGCTTCTTTTTTTTTTGTCTTTTTAATTACATCTTTTGAGAAATTAAAAAAATAAAAAAATAAACAATTTTAATATCTTGTTGTTTGCAATATTAATATATTATAGTTTGTAATAATTTCTTGTATATAATTTGCGTAAACAAGTATATATATATTTGCGAAAAAAGAAGTATTTATATTTGTTGCAAAATTCTTTATTGCAAATCAAATTATTATATTGCAATAAATTTTGTTCGCGTCTACAATACAATAATTGTTAATATTTACTAGTTTGTTAAACGCTTTCGAAATAATATAAAGAATCTTATTATTAATTATTGCAAAAGACTCGAAATAAAAAACACAATTACTAAATATATAAAATATATGCAAAAAAGTATAGTTTATGCAATAAAGAGTTAGCAACGCAATAAAGAGTTTATTTTATTAATAACAAATTAAACTTAATTTTGTATTTAATAGTTTAAACAAAATTTAATTCTTGCTTAAAAATATTAAGTTAAATTTGAATAAAAGTTTGCAAAAACAAAAATAATTTAAAATAAAACTTTCGCTAAAATACAATAGTTAATTAATCTATTTTTTAAAAAAGTATTAAAGATAAGCATTTTTATTTGTTTTTTAATATTTTATTAATATATATTTAGAATTTGAAATAAAATAAAAACAAAAACAAAAATAAATTGTTAATAAAAATAAAGAAAACAAAATTAAGATAAGTTATTTTTAAATTTATTGTTAATTTAAATTAAACAAGTTTAAAAAATTCTTTTGCAAAATTTTATAACTTTAAAATTAAATCTTTTTATAATTTCGAATTGTTAACAAAGTTATTAAGTAAAAATATAATAAATTTTATTTTTATTTTGTTTGCATTTTGTTTGCTTATATATTTTTAAAAAATAAAGAAAACAAAAATATATATAAATAACAAAAATAAGTTTGTAACAAAAACAAAAAATATTGTGCAAAATAAATTCTTTGTAGTTTGTCTTTCTTAAAAAAATATAAATACTTTAAACAATTTCGAAAACTTATTTATAATTAATTTTAAAAAATTTAACAACTTATTTTTAAATAAGTTCGAAAGCTTTTTTTAGTTATTTTAAGATAAATTTAGTAAAATATTAAAAGCTTGTTAAGTTATTATAGTATATTGTTAACTAATTAACAATAGTAAAGTAGTTTTGTTTTTAAGCTATATTTTAAATATTTATATTAAGAGAGATAATTTTATTATTTTTAATATTTTGTGTAACAAAATAAAGAAATCTTTTTATATAACTTAATTATACAACAACAATACAATAACAATTGCGCAATATTTTATCAAATAAATTATTATTAATATAATTGTTGTTGTTGCAATATATATTGCGCTATCTTTTTTGTTTTTATTTGTTATATATTTGTTTCTCAAAATTCTTTCGCAACTTATTAATATTATCTAGAGACTTTTCTCTTAATTATTAATTGTACTTTTTGTTTCAATTTATTTATTTAATTTTATATTATATTTGTCTTTTTAACTTAATTTTGTTTAGAATTTTTTTAATCTTTTATTAGATTTTGTTGTTAACAAGTTTTAAAACTTGCAATATTTGTTTTGTTTACTAATTGCTAACGCAATACAAATATAATTTTAAAAGTAAAATATAAAAAGTATTATAAATCTAATAGATATTAAGTAGAGTAAAACAATAAGTTTGCGTTCTAATTTTGTTTTTAATTTTAAATAATTTAATATATTTGTACAATATCTTCTTATTAAATCTCTTTTGCTTTAGATTTTTAATTAAGAATATAATTAATTTTTCTATAGCAAAGCTTTTTAACTTATATTTTTTATTATAGTATTTCGCTTATTGCGCAATAACTTTTTTAAAATATCTCGCTAAAAAATTTCTTAAATTATAAAGCTATTTTACGTGTTTTTGTATTAATAATATCTTTTTTTTAATAAAGTTGTTCTTAACTTTATAGTAAATTTTTTAATTGTAATTGTATATTAAGTAAAATAACAAAACTTTAATTAAAATATAATAATTATTATTATAGACAAATTTTGTTATTAATAATAGATTTGCTTATTTTGTCTATTTAGTGTTAACATAAATGCAAAAATAATATTTGAGAATTTAATTTTGTTGTTTAATTAAATTATTTATTTAAAAATAAAAGACAATACTTAATTGTCTTTTAATTCGTATATAAAAATATATAGCAAACTAGAAAATACTAATAAAGACAAATTCTTTGTTACTTACTATACTAGTTAACGTTTCGAAATATAAAACAATTTTATTAAAAAATACTTTCGCTAGCTTTGCAATATTAATTTTGATAATTATAGATATATATTTGATTATTTTTGTATAGCGATCGACTATTACAAAAATCGAATTATATACAATTTTATAATATTTGTTTGATAACAAGCTTGTTACAAAGTTTATAGTAATTTTTTTTTATAATTTTTTTGCTACAAGTAAGAATCGAAGCTTATTATATAACTTATAACAAAAAACTTTAATACGTTAACAAATATTATATATTTTAATATATATTTTTACTTACTTATTGCAAGCAAATTAGAAATACTTTTATTAAAATAAATTTAAAGTTTTTTTAATTTTAAAATATTTTGTTAAAAAGTTGTTATAATTTTTGCGAATTAATTTCTTTTTAATAATTGCATTTTTAAAAATATAAAATAGTTTATTATATTTAACAAAACTCTTTTAATTTAAAATTTATATTTTTTGTTTATAACAAAACAATTTTTTGATTTTAATTCGAATCTTTTTAACTTAAATATCTTTAATTTAAAGATTCTTTATTAAGAATTTTATTAATTTTTAAGATTTTTTATACAATTTCTTTAATATATTTTTAATTTTTTTTTTTAAAATAACAATCTATATATTAGTTAATTAAAATAGAGATACTAATTTTTTAAGAACTTTTTTTCTACTTTATAATTGCAAAATCTTCGCGTTATTAGTAAATACTTTTGCTAATTATAATATAAAAGTTAAATTATTTAATGTTTTTTGTTTGCTTTGCGTTAGCAACTTTTTATTAAACAATAATACTAGCTTATTTTAAAATACAAGAGTTAAATTATTTAATATTTTTTGTTTGTTTTGCGTTAATAAATCTTTGTTAAACAATAATATTAATTTGTTTTGCAATATTGATAGCAATCTTATATTTAATAGCAAGACTTCTTTATAATTAAGATATTTTGACAACTTATTTGTTAAATTTTTTTTATTTAAACAATAAAAGATTTTAAAGTTATAGATAATTAACTTAAGCGTCTAGCAAGCTTATCTTAAGTTTAGCTTCTTTTAATTTATAAATTTTCTAAAATTATTATAATTCGATTATATTTTAATAGAGTAAATATTGCTTTTTAAATAGTATCTTTATTGCTTAAAAACAATTATAATAATTAGTAATTTTTAATTATATATCTTATAATTTTGCTTTGTTAAAATTATTTTTCGCAATTAAAATATTATAAAATATTAATTTTTGTTGTTATTTTGTTAATTTAGAATGTTCGCAATTGCAAAGTTAAATATATTAGTCTTTACTCTAATTTTTTTGTCTAAATTGTAGTAATAAAGTAGTAAAGCTAATATAAAAATATTGCAAAACTAACGAAACACTTGCTTTGCTTTATTTGATCAAACAAAAAAATCAAATTTTTTGTTATTTTTACTTTTTTTTAATAAGTTAATAAGAGAGATAGCTTTTTTTAAATAGTAATATATAAAGTATTTATAAAAGTTTACAAAGTCTAGAAACACTTAAAGCTTGCAATAAGTTTTTGATTTAAATTATTTCTTAATTTTTTTAATTTTTTTTAAATTTATTTGTATATCTTTTAGAAATATAATAAAGTCTAGAAATTTAATTTTAATAGTATTAAATTTACACTTCTTTAAATTGACGTATAACAAATACTCGCAAAGACATTTTAGTATTTGTCTAATATAATGTTAATGCTTTGTCGAATTATTGCTATATACAAGTATGTTATTTATATAAATTACGCAAATTATATCGATTAGCTTTCGCAACATTTTATTGATATAAATTTAAAAAATTACAAATGCGTTTGCTAGTTTAAATAACATAACTTAATACTCGAAATACTTATAGCGCATACAAAACGTCGTCTTTTACTTATTATCGCATTTAATACAAATTTAATAATAGACGTTCTTTAGATTTAAGACAATAAAGCGCTTTGCTTCGCATAGACAATTTAGCGTTTTTATAATTAGAAACAATAAATAACAATTTTTAATAATAATTGCATTTAAATTCTTATAATCGACGTATAAACGTAATTTATTGTTCGATTTTAATATAAATAAAATAGAAATGTCTACAAACAAAACTAAATATTTAATTTAATCTTTTGCTAATATATTATCAAAATATTGTTAAAGTATTGCTAGCTTATTTTATAAAAGATTATAAAAAAAAATAAACAATAACTTTTTTTTATCTTAAAGCTTAATAGTGTAATTTTCTTTTCTTAATTTTGATAAAATTTTAATTAATTTATTATTATAGATATCTTTTAGATTTCTTAATTTCTTAAGAATCTTAGATTTTATTAGTTTTTTGCTTAACGTCTTTGTAACGTTAGCGCAAACAATTGTATAAATTGTATTATACTTAACAAAATCTAAAACAAATTGCTTAAGATTAATTATCTTCAATTTCTTGTTTATAATTTTAAATTGCTAACTTTGTGTTTTCAAATTAATTAATATATCTTACTTAAATAGTATTAACATATCTAATATAAGATTAAAATCTATATATTTTATTAAATAAAACAAAATAGTATATTTTTGATACTAATTTTACAAATTAATTAAATAATAAGTTAACTTATAAATATTGTAACAAAAACAATTATTATTATTAAGAAAACTTAATATTAATAAAATAGCAAATATAAGTTGCAATTTTTATTGTACTATATAAATATAATTAATAAGATTTATTTTAGCTCTTAAATTAACTAGATTTATAATTTGACATTTGTTATTAAAAAACTAAATTTAATCTTTTATTAAAATCGAATTTATTTTTTTTTTTTTTTTTTTTTTGTTTTCTTGCAAGACGTTAACAAAGCTTAATTTTTTTTTGCTTCTATTGTAATAATAGCAACAACAATAGATTTGTTTTATTTGTACTTATTAAGATAATTTATTTTGTAATATTTCTTTTTATAATATTTAAAGCATTTAATACTTTTTAAATAATTTGTGTTACTAATTTTATAAATTTGTTTGCGCGACGTCGACAAGTTCTTAAGAATATAGAACTTTTTATTTTTGTTAAACTTGTTAGCATTATTTAAGCAACAATTTTGATAAAATTTGTCTAAAGAGATATTAAAGCTTTTTGTAATTTATTAATTTTTAAAGTTGTTTGCGTTTGCTTTGCAAATACAATTTAATATTTGTTTTTATATAATAGTTATAACTAGAAGCTTATTGCAAATATTCGATATTATATTAATATTTAAGATTTTTATTTTTAAGTTTAACTTAAGCTTAGTTAAAAATATATAAATTTTATATTTTTTTAAAAGCAACAATAAATAAGTCTTTAATTTATTTAAATATTCTTTAAAGATTGTTATCTTTTAATTTGATTTTTGTTTAGTAATTTTTTATTTTTTGTAGATAAAAAAACAACAATTAGCAAAATTAATTATTAAATTCAATAGAAACTTTCTAAATTCTTCAAAGATCTTGCTTTTTAATTTAGCGTTATTATTTGTTTTTAAATATTATTGTATAGCAATATTGTTTTTTAAAAATAATATATAATAGAGAATTTTGTTCTTATTTGTAATAAAGTATATTAAAAATCGCATTATATTAATATTAATCTCTTAAAATTAAATAGTATACTTATTTATATTTTAACTCTTGTACAATTTTAGTTTTTCGAACTTTAAAAACTTAAATATTATCGATAATAATATAATAATAAGTTGTAAAACTTAAGAGTTTATTTATTCGATTATTATAATTTAAGTCTATTAAGTATTTTGTAGATTTCAAATCTTTTGTAAGATTATACGATCGTATAATAGAAGTGGCGCTATCAAGGCGCACGTTGTGCGTGTGAAGAACGAAATAGAAAAATAGATCTACAATTATAAGAGAAATAAATCGTGAGAATTCAAAGAGAAATTCTTAAGAAAAAAACTCTTTATTGTTAAGACAAAATTTAAGCGTTGTTTTAACGCATAACGTAATTCAATTACAAGTTACGACAAAGTTTAAATCATTATAATTATAACATTACAATTGTCTCTCTTTTTAAAATTTTAATTTCTAAAATTAGTGTTATATTTGCTAATTGTTATGCGTTGCGAATGCGCGATAATTGCGATTACGTCTTGCGTCGCATTATTAATTCGTTCGTTAATAAAAATGTATAAATAGATTTTTTTCGCATCGTTCTTCATGTTTTTTACACATTATAAGCAAGAAATCGTTGCAATAATAACGAAAATGCTTTTTTCGTATATTATTGAGTAACGATTTCGTAATTAAGCAAGACTTTTATAAGTGCTTTTCAATTATAGATCGAAAACTTAAAAAGAGCTTTTTACTTATTATATAATAATAGTTTATCTTTAGAAATCATAATTAAATTATGTTACAATTTTGAATTAGCTAAAATTAAGATATTATGCGCAATGCTCTCTATTAGACGTTTCGTTTCTTGCGTAATATTGACTTGTAATTTCGCAATAAAAATCTTTTTATTTTGTGAATTATTTTAATTTGTGCGTTTGAGTTAAATTAAATTAGCGCAATGTTAAACGCAATAATAATATTTATTTATTAAAATATCGCACTCTTTTTATTATTATAACACATTTAAGATAATTTCGTAACGATCTCTTTGTAATCTCTTTTTAATATATATAATGTTAATAGAATGTGTTTGTAATTGCAACAACAAAAATAGTAAATTTTTTTAACGTTTTGCATAAGTTTTAAAAATAACGCGAACTTCTAATAATATTAATTAACATTTAATAAAACGCAATGTTATTAATGTAAATACGTATAACGAAGTTGTTATAAAGTTTTGTTAAAATTAACGTTAATAGCAATTTTTAAATAAAGTTAATAATCTTTTTGTTTGCGTTTTTGATGTTATTTCTTTTGTGTCTTTTTGTTGTCTATAATATTTGTATTATTTGTAAAATAATAAAAAGACAATAATAAATAGAGTTTTTTTCGTAATTTTTTTTTTATGTTAACGTGTTATACAATGCGTAAAGAAGAAAGATTTGCGTTGTGTTTGTTGTGTTATTGTTTGTTGTCTTATAAATTTAATTCGCATAATTATATTAAAGATTAATATATTAATGTTTCAAAATTTTTTGTTGCTTTCGCAAGAGAATCGTTAATTTACTAATGTTCGCACAATAAATTTTAATTAAAAATAGCGACTTTAAATTGTTTAATTTTTTCGCTAAAATTAAATTTGTTTTGCGCTTTATTAACAAATAAAAATATAATAATAAGAAGTCGTTATTTTTAATAAATTAATTAAATAATATAAAAATTACTTTAGTACGTTTGTGTAATATTTAACAAAAGATACTAAATGTAATGCGTTATTAAACGTATTTATTAAAACTTTTTTTAAAGAAGAACGACTTTAACTTTTTAAAGAAAAAAAAGTTCGCATTAATTAATATCAACGTTTAAATAACGTATTAAACGTAATTTAAGAAAAATCTTGTTAAAAACAACATTATTTGTTTCGTTTTTAATTAAAAATTACATTAATTAAGCTTTTTTAAAAAAAAGCGATATAAATATTTAGACAAGAATTTCTCTTATATATTAATATTGTTGTCGACAATATATACGATTTTATTTTTTTAAAAATTAAGCTAAATACTTTAATTAAACTCTTAAAAATATGTTTATTTACAAAATAAAAATTGTTGTTAATTGCACAAATATATTTTTCATTGCAATTACGAAAACTTAAAAATATATTTGCAATTATTATATTATTGCGTACGAACAACAACGATAAAAAATAAGTTAAAAATTAATATGCGTAACAATTAAAAAAAAGAGTTAAAAAAGAATTTTATTATTAAATATAATTAATTGATTTAGATAATAAACGCAATTAAGACTTATTGTGCGTTTACTAAAAGATTAATTAAATTAGAAAATTTATTTAAGAAAGACATAAAATTAGATAACAAAAATACATTATTCTTTATATTATCGTAATTAAATTTAAGAAATTGCGATTTTTACTTAACTTCTTATATATTTTAACAATAGTAAAGATTCTATTTTGTTCGCACAATATTGTCGATTAAATTGCATCAATTTTGCTTCGTTAAATTGTTTCGATTTATTCGAAGACGTAACTTTTTTGTCTTAAAAGCAAAAATAACGATTTATTGTTGTTTGTGAAATTGCTTTAGCATCGCATTTGTATAAATCAAAAATCGTTTCAATATTTAATTGTCTTCGTAAAAAAAAAATTCTTTTTATTGAATAAAATAGTAGAGTTTCTTTTATCTTTTTTTCTCGTTTAGAATTTTCTTTATTTTTTATTTTTTATCTTTGTTCATTAATATTATTTGCGTCGATTTGATAACGTTGAAGTTCTAATAATAAAATTCGAAAAACGAAACATAAAAAATTAAATAAATTTGTTAATTATTTAGAAATTGTAGTTAATATGTTTGCGTCTTAACGACGTTTATAATAGAGAACAATCTTGTATATTTGTAAAAAAGCTTTTTTTTAAATCGAACATTTTTAAGATTTTTAATAAAGAGTATAATTTTATCTTCTATTTCGTAATGTTAAGATTTAATTTTTTTATTATAATATTTTGCTTGCGCTTTTTGTGCGTCTCTTAGTCGCTTTTTTATGTAATTGTATTTATTTTACAAAATTTGTATGCGCTTTCGAACGACGAAAACGTTAAAGCATTTTTTGTTATTTTAATTAAAATCGAAATTTAAATAATATTCGAACGCAATCTTAAGAAACAACATGTTCAAAAATAAATAAACGACATTATTATATACGTATTAAGTTATTAATAAAAGAAATTTCTAATTGTTTTGTCAATAATTGCAATAGCAACAAAGATAATGCTTTAATATTTAATTTTATCTTTTCGTTTATTTATTTATTTACGAGTAAAAAGCGATGTTTAATTTTTTTTTATACGAATGCTATAATATATCGCGAATTAATAGTTATTAATAAACAATACGTCTTTATTAAATATAATTCTCTTTACGTTCTTAAAGAAGAGAAAAACTCTTTTAAATAAAATGTCGATTAAATCTTTTATTATCTAAGTTAATTTAACTAAAATATATAATGTTATCTTAAAGAATTAATCTACAATAACAAAAATCGCATCGTAAATATTGTTGTCATTGCGATTAGAAAGAAGTTTTATAATAAAATTTATAAAGATTTTTTTTCAAAATTAAGTAAATACAAGTAGCGCAAAAAGTTTATCGTATGAACGATATTAAAATGTTTTGAATTGTTAGCACATATTGTATTCTTAAATATATAATTTTATTTTAACGAATATACAAAACTAATAGAATTTTTGATTAATTAATGTGCGAGTTTTTTTAACTTTAAAATAATTTTTGCTTAAAGAGTTATCGTAATACAAACGCAATAATTTTGATTTTAACAAAACTTCATTTAATATATAGATTACGCAAAAATAATAAAATAAATTATCGTTAAATTTTCATTTATATTTAGCGCATTCGTCGCATTAAAAAAGAGCGATTAATTGTTGTTTTACTTTAAGCATTAAAGTATTTTTTCTTTAAAATGTCTTTATCGTTGTTAACAAAATTAAAAAGAGAAATTTTATTAAGTTTTTGTATTTGCACATTGCGTTAATATTGTTGCGTCGTAATTATTAAATTACAACACTTTTCTTTATATTTAAGTTAACGTTATTAAAGATTTTAAAAATGTTTTTAACAAATAATTTATTAAGCATTTTAGTGTTAAAAACATTTTAAATATACGAAGCGATTTTAGTGCGAATTGAAGTTAACGTCGCTTTAGTTGCGTCTTTAGTTAAAATAAAAGTTATTTCGATAGTTGTAATCGTAATGTTTTTAAGTTTATTTTAAAAAATAGACAAATAAATTTCGTCGTTCGTTTCGTTTTCGTAATTTGATCGTCTTAACGATTTATTCGCAAGATTGATTTTTTTTGTTTAATATTTAATTTCGAAATTATATTTGACAAACAAAAGAGTTTATCAAAATTAACAACAATTGAAAGACATTATTGTTATAAAATACTTTAAATTGTTATAATTTATTAAAATAATAATTAACGAATAATTATCTTTAAAATAATGTCGTTATTGCTAAAATTTTGCGACAATAATTAACAACTTTTGATCATGTGTTTTATAACGAATTTTAATAAAAATCTTTTTTTTAAAGTAGAATACAATAGAGTGTTATATTGTTTAATTGTCGCCTTGCGTACAAAGCACAAATTAGAAAAAAATAATCGCAATAACGAATTTCGATGCGTCGATTTTAATTATAATTCGATTTTTGAGATCAAAATGTATTAATATAAAAACAATAATAAAAATATTAATAAAAGTTCGAAACGCAATTAAAACGAAAGCGTTAAATAGAAACAATTTATTTTGCTTTTTTTATTTGTTATTTTTAAATAACTCGATTAAGAACTTAATTATTTTTGCAAAGTATTTGACGAAACGTTAATAAAAGTTCGCAAACTTTAAAAACATTTGCAATTTTCGCAACGTAATAAATCGAAATTACGTGCGAATTAATTTTATTTGTGACGCATTTATGGCGATGCCTTTGCTACTAACGATATAATTTAGAAATTCGACGTTCTATATTAGAAAAGCACATTTAGAAAGCTTCGCATATAGTTTAAATTATCTTAATTAATTAAACATTTATTAAATGTAATTTTAATGCTTTTTGCGAATTTTGAAATAAATTAGAATGTTGTTTAAATAAATAACGCAAATGTAGTTTATTAAATTTCGCAATGCTTTATTAATTAAAGCTTAAAAAATAATAAAAGCGTTAAATAAATTAAAGAACATAATTGTATATTTAAAGAAATTATAGTACGTATAAAACGCAATCTTTTATTCGTCTCTCTTTTGTATATAAATGCAATAATATGTGTTTTTAAAATTAAATTTAGTAAAATAGTATATGTTTATTAGTTAATTTAGCGTCTTTTTAATAAAAAATAATAAGTGTCTATTTTTAATAATTATTAAATTTAGTTTTTGATAATTTATATAAAGTTAAAGAGTATTATCTTTTTTAAAAATAAACAATATTAAGACGTTTACGTAATTCGTAAATTTGCGAATGTGTCTTAACGCTTAATTTTTAAACAAATAATTTTGAAGCACAACGAGTTTTTTTTCGAACAATGCGTACAAAGACTTAAACAACAACTTCGTATTAAATTGTAAATTTATAATGTAATTATTTTCGTTATGTTTTAAAAATAAAAAAACATTAATTTTAAAAAAACAATTTTTGTGCAATAAAATCTTTATTAAGATTTAAAAGATTAAAAAGAAAATTATTTTCGCAATAACATTAATATTATTTGTTACAAATACGTAAATTAAAACGTTCTTTATATATAATAAAAAAAAATTGAAGAAATTTATTATAATTTTGTCTTTTGTTATTTAATATTTTTACGTAAAAATTTGTCAATTAATATGCGAGTTTGTTTTTATTATTTATAATAATTTAACAATTATATTTTAAGCGATTTTCGAAAAGAAATAAAAAACTTAACGCGATATATATTCTTTATTGTTGTTATCGCAAATTCTAATATTTATATTATAAAACTCTAAAGATTGCATTTTAATTTTGTAAAAAATTTTAATTTTAATAAATAAAAGATTCGCATTCTTTAAATATTATATTTTCGTTTATTATTTAAAAATGCAATTGATATACGCTTTTTTATTTAGAAGCGTTATTTTTTTGTAATATTTATTTAATATATATATAAACAATTTTGTTAAAATTACATTAATTTTTGCTTTATAATTCGCAATAACAACAATAATCGTTGCAAGCTCTTTTAGTTTTTTAAATTATTAAAAATTTTGTTAATATATTGAGACAATAATGTTTTTTGCGTAACATATAATATATTTGATTTCGCAACAATTGTCGCATTAACTTGCGAGTTTTTCTTTTTAAAAAAAGAGTAATTAAAAAAGATATATTTTTGCTAATTATAATTGTAACACGTGCGAATTTCGTTTATACAATTATTGTTATTTGCGTCGCTTCGCAAAAGAAATATAATAATATTTTTACGTTAATTTCGTTAAAAAAAATTGCGAAAATTTGATTTAAAGATTGTTTCGTTTAATTTTTGTTTAAAACGATTACTTTTCGAAATAAAACAAAATTTATAACTTGATTTTTAAAATTAATTTTCATAATTATTTTGCGAAATAATAGCGTCTTTTACGCGCACAATTAACGCAACAAACGCGTTTTTTTTTATAGAAAAATTAAAAACAATAATAATTCTTTTATAAATTTTGTCTCTTAATTTATTTAAAAGCGTGTTTCGTTTTTAAAGTTTAATGAAAAATTTTAAATTCGTTTTTAAGATTTTTAAATAAACGACGAAATCGCTTACGCTTTGCGTAAGATTTTGCTTAATATAGCTATATTTAATTGCGATAATTAATTAACAATTTTTAAATAATTTTATAAAATTCATTAAATATTGTAAGAATTATTCGAACGTTTAAGTATTTAAAGCGATAAAATTCGTTTTTTTGTAATTGTCTTATTGCGTTGTCGAATTATTGCGTAAAAAGAATTAATATTAACGAACTTTATAACTTTTAATAAAAAAGAATTTGAAATTAAATTCGAACGTAATTTTCGCATTTTTAATTTAGTTTTTTCATTTTTTAAAGTTTTTTTCGTAGTAGTTATTTAGATAAAACGACTTTAAATCGAATGTTAATTTTTGCTTTTTTAAAAATAATTTGTCGTCTTTTAAAGTATTGTTTTTCGAAGACGTTGTACGACGTTGTCGCGTAAATAACACACTTATTTCGTTATTTTATAATAAGATTTAAAGTTTTTGATTTTCTTTTAAAAGAAGTTAATACTTACGTTTAACAACAAATTATTTCGACTTTTTTTTTTTTTTTTTTAAAAGAGTTTCGTAGTTAATTTTAAAATTATTGAAGATAAAGTTCGCATTCGTTTTAAATTCGTTTTTAATTAAAAATTTATTACTAAAGTTGTTATGTTTTTCGTTTAATAATTTTTAAGAATTAATAATTACAAAGAGTTTTTTAATTGCAATTGTATTGCTTTTTGCGATAATTGTTTTTATTACAAGTTCGCTCTTGTTGAAGCGAATCACTTTTTTAAATTTTTGATTCGACATTTTAATAAACGATCGCTTTTAAAAGATTAGACAATTTATTATTATAAAATTATACGATCGTATAATAAAAATGACACTATTAAGACGTACGCTATGCGTGTGAAGAACGAAATAGAAAGATAAATCTACAATTATAAGAGAAATAAATCGTAAAAATTTAAAGAGAAATTTTTAAGAGAAAAACTGTTTATTGCTAAGGCGAGATCTAAACGTTGTCTTAGCGCATAACGTGATTCAACTACAAGTTACGACAAAGTTTGGAATATTATAGTTATAACATTACATCTTTGTTATTAAGATTTTTATTTGTTAATATAAAGTTAAAGTTCTAATTATAATTAAGCTATCTTTTTTATTATTATTACGTTAACGTTAATTATTTTTGTCGACATTTTGTAAACAATTATTGTTTTAAAAAATATTAAAGTCTTTAAACTTTAATTTAGTAGTTAAATAATTATTGTAACTTAAACTATTATAGTTCGACATAATACTATTATGTTTCGAATCTTTCTCTTCGAAAGATAAAACAATTAGAATTGTAAAATACAAATATGTTTGCTTTTTGTTAACGCACTAAAATATAAAAGACATAAAATATAATAAACTTGTATTACTATATCTTAACTATATAAGATAGATAGTAGTAAAACTAATTGTTAAAGAACAACAAGAAACAAGTTTTCTCTCTATCTAATACTTGTTATAACGTGCAAGTCTATTTCTTGCTATCTAACTAAAAAAGAAATGTCGTGTTATTTGAAGCTTCTATAGATATCTAGAATCACGTACTTTGTCATATCCTAAGACGCTAGCGCGTCGGGGACGCTATAATATTACATAATATTTAATTGTTAATTTAAAGAAGATTTTTGCTCTTTTTTAAAGTTAACTATTTTTTTTTGATTTTTTAGATAGTTTGTTGTTAAAATTAATAATTACTTTAATAAGATTAAATATATTGTTAAGAATTCTTTTATTATATATAACTTTATTCTTTAGATTATTTTTAAAATCTTATTAAAGTATTGTTATAAATACAATATTATTTTATTTAATTAGCTTAATATATTTTTCAAATTTAATTGTATAATTTTTTACAAAAATTCGTTAAATTAAATATTAAATTACTTTTTTTACAATTTATTTTTTGTTAAATATTTTAAAGATTCTTCGAAGTTTTTTTTTAAAATTTGTAAAATTTGTAAATATTATACAAGAATTTTTGTTATTATTTTCTAAGTATTTTTGTACATTTAACTTAAATTAATATCAATATCAAAGTTCTTAAACGTCTCTTTATCTCCGTCTTCTATTATTCAATCTATGGAGTCGACACGACTTTCAACGTCTCGTCTCACGACCATAACGTCACACGTAAAGTTGGCTAGCCAAACTACGACATCACTCAGGTTCTCCTTCCGCACGTCGACCACGCCTTCTACGACCACCCTATTCAAGTCATGGGCTTCTGCGGTCTCGAAGACACAAGCCTCAACACATGGACCTCTCCCCTCGCCGCACTGGAGACGCTGAAGCAAGAATCCTCTGAATCCTATCAGCATCTGTGCAACGCCCCCATGACCATTGGCCGCATGTCTCGCTTCTACGGCGAGCCGCTGTACCAAGCCACAGTCGATACGGCCGTCACCATGCATCCTGGCACCGACCGGGTGAAGTGCTTCCGCTGGCATCCCAACCTCACTGGCTCTCTCCTCGCGCCGTATGACTCCTACAAAGAGGCTCGCCTCGCGCACCAGAGGATCCAGGAGATCCTACGCATGGACACGCATCAGTTGAAGCTGGTGCTCAAGCCGGGGGTTCTCTATGTTTGGGACGATTTCCGCCTATTGCACGGGCGCGAGATGACAATGGAGACGCCGAGGACGGGCATGGGACAGACAGTGCCGGAGCAAGTTGTGCATGATCGGTACCGAGCGCTGTTTACGACGCGGTTGAAGGGTCGCATTGATGGCGAGTGGCTGGTTCACATGCCGATGCCGCAATTGAGGGAGTTGGTCCATATCTATGAAGCGGACTAATCCTGGATTGATGGCTAAACGTTGCCTTTGCTGGTAAGTGATATACAACACCTTGATCAATAAACCGTTCGTTTTCCTTGCTTCCTAGATAGCCTACTTATGAACGGTGACGTAAATTCTGTGAGATCTTGCTTCACCTGTTCGTAGGATATCTTCTGACGCAATACATGCCTGTTGGATCTAGAGAGCCCCCCATTCGTACTGAGATCTGCGCCAGCGTCCGCTCGTTACGGTGTCAGTACTATCCCCTCGTCACGGTGCCAATATCCCACATATACACACCTCCAGATTGATTCATTCAATCAGCACGCCCTACTACAATAGTATCCTTGAGTTTAGTCTAAGGGACATTTACGCCCTTCTCCGTTGCTCCCACACTCCTACTTTCAAGCGTTTTCCTATGTTCTGGGTACGATCGACACCTTGATAACAACAATACTTGGTAGAGTTATGTAAGAAAGGGGTGCTCCTCCTACGAGACTTCCATGGATAGCTACAATAACAGCTGTCTAAAAGATTGAGATCAGAGATTTGGTGTAGTCGTCGGTAGAAAATATCTGAGATTGTAGATCTGGATCATGAGATCGGGGAATTAAGCCAATTAGAAAGACCATTAGAACTACCTATCTATCGGTCGGTGGTCCTCATTGGTGAAGAATTACCGCTAATCACCTGTTTTTGAGACACTGGACCTGTAGTATCGTTGTATCTCCTAGATGGTGCCGCAGTCTTTATGAGTTAAGAGGTGGCTTTTCTTCGCTTGATCGCTTGAGTTGAATTAAGATTCCGTGTGCACGATGGCACAATTCTTCCGCAAGCTAATTTAGCAATGCAATTTTCAGCAGCCACTGTAATCTCTGACAAATTCGCATCGAAAGGTGAGGTCTCGGCACGAGGAGCATGGTAGTAATCAAGTGCCAAGTAGCACTCCGCTCGCACACGCTATTAAACCTAATTAGACTACCCATTTTGTGAGCCCACGAAGCCATTTCGCCGGATCTCTGGCATGAATGACCCTTCGTTGCCATCGTTCTCCCACCGATAATTATGGTGGTGCTGCTAGACCTGGCTCCGGGATTCCACGGCTGATGCGTTCACGAAGGATCTGTTGCCAACGTTTTATCGCACGGTCGATTACCGTCAAGCCTTGCTCTTTAATTTCGTTCTAGTTCATTTGCTCGAAGACTTTGTGGACGTAATCCCTGTCGCCGTTGCTCTCACACCAGCCCGAGTGAACATATCTTGCTCCCTTTCCCCTCTTGACACGAATCTCAATCTTATTCGACTCTTTGTTCTTTTCATTTTTATTACGGTCCTGACAGTTCTGAACCGTCTCAGTCCCGTTTTCGATCTTGCAGGCGATGTTGTTCGTGACTGGGAAAATGTCCACTTTCGCACCGGAGTCCGCACTATCTCGGGCTTTTATCAACCGCTCCCATTCTACCTGGGCATCCCAGGGCGTAGGTGGCTCTATTCTATTTACGTTGTCGAGATTGATGCCGGTGGAGAGGTATATAAGCTTCTGGAATTCTATGAGGTACTCTATGTTGTCCATCATGTATTGACCACACTCTGATCGGTACTTATCTGTGGGCCAGTGACATGTATCTCGAACGGTCAAGGTGGATAGTTGTAAACCGGAGAAATTTGAGAGCACTGTTGGAAGTGAGATATAATTGCAATCGCCCTCGATGAATTCTTCTGTGTCGAACGGGAGCAGGTGGCCTTGGACCGAAACATGTCGTAATTCGCGGACGTTGTGGGCTCCGATGCTGGTAAGGTAATCGATGAAGTGCGCCGTGGTTGTGAAGTTGAAGTGGACACTTTCCTAGAATAGAGGCTGTAATTTATTACGGATCTGGCGAGACAAGCCAGCAAGGAAGGTACAGCCCAGGTGAGGATATGTAAGAATGAGGGACGAGTAGAGGGCGCTGTATATTATCCGCCGAATTTCCCAGGGGAAGCTGAAGAATCCTCTCGCGGCCTACAGTCTTACTCAGACTGACAAAGAGCATATATCAGTAAAGGAGCACTCCCCATGAGATTGAATCGTTGGGAGCCAACGAAGCCAAATTGAACAAGGTGTGCCCACTATGTCTTGCCCTGTGGAATGAGGAGAAGATGCTCGAAAAGTATCAAGATCCAGCGGTTCTTTGGCTTCACCTTTTCCAAATTCACTATTTGCGTTGATAACATTGAGGTGCTCAGGGTTGTCTTTGCAAACCAAATCTGTGTTGTCAAGCCAAATCGCCACAACAAGCAAGTTGCATCATTCATTTTCGCCATAGGAACGAGCATATCCGTTGGTGCGTGTTGATAGGCATGTAAAAAGCAGAGGAGCTTCTGTTCTTACATGAATCTTGCGCACTGTTAATCTGCGGGTCAGCTGAAGTACACTAACCTTGTA
>JAABUL010001849.1_pt1 | contig 37740 bp, 10 predicted proteins | sample 5559151 | NCBI WGS metagenome assembly JAABUL01 (sample SAMN10711876, study PRJNA513368) | rock metagenome | isolation source: Antarctica rocks | place: Antarctica: Victoria Land, Pudding Butte sud | reverse complement strand
TTTTTTTTTTGTAGTTAAAAATTAATTTTTTCGACTAAATTATTTTAAGCGCAAGATTAGCAAATATTATTGCAACAACTATAAATATTGTAGTATAAAATTTCTTAGACTTAAACTTAAATTAAGCTGCAAAAAACAATTATTTAATTTGTAAAAAAAAATCTAATTATCAAAAATTGTACCTATACTTAAGTAATCGATATTTTTCTTTAATATAATAAAACTACTAACAATAAGAAGAAAAAATATTTAGAAAATTTTCGAAATATAGTTTTAAATATCTTAAAAATAGTCGAGAATTAAATACAAAATCTGTAACAAACAATTAATAAAAATACTTAAATACTAATAAGTAATTTATTATAGCAAGAATTAAAGAATACAATATAAGAAATTAATTAGAACAAGAAGTTATAAATTTAAAATAATTAAGTTTAATTTTGCAAACTATAATTATTAGAAACTGCAAATATATTGTCTAAAAATATAGATTAGTTAACTATTAAAACAATATTATAAATAGCAAAGAAATATTAGAATTTGCAGAGAATTTTAGAGAAATTAAATTGAGCTGTATAAAATCGACTTAAATTTTGTACTATAGAATTAAAATATATTGCTAATTATATAATTAATAACTACAACAAAGTAAATATAAAAATATTCAAAAATATAATAGCGTCTATCGAACAAAAGCTTTTGAAAATTAAAATAAAAGATTATTTTTAAAGATTTAATTTTATTAGAATTTTAGATACAAAGCTAAAGAAAACTTGTCGAGCAAAAATTTAAATCTTTTGTTTTTTTCTGCAGAAAATATAGAGAAAGTATAGATTTAAAACAACAAATAGAAAGAATTTAAATTGTTAGCTTTAAAATTAAAATTAAAGTTAAAATCGAAGTTTAAAAATAACAAAACTTATAAAAAATAGAACAAAAAAAAGAAATTTAGAATTTAGACTTTTCTGAAAAAAATTCTTCTCTGCTATTACAATTGCGAAATTCGATATTAAGATTATCTTTATTAAATTTTAGATTATCTAAAATTATTAATACAATCAGATTATATATATTAACTACTGAAATCGCAGAAATTCTTTCAGAAATAATAGCTATTTTTATTTTAACAAACAAGAAGAACAATATGAAGAACTATCTATATATAGAGATAAATATAAATTTGCAATATTAAATTAATTACTATTTTGCAGTATTAATTAAAGTCTTTTAGCTAATTGAACTAATTATATCGATAGAAAAACAAAAAGAAAATCTAATTATAATTATACTAAAATCGATTGTTTGCATAACTTATTAAAGAAAGCTAGAATTTCTTTTAAAAATAAATTGAGTTTCTAATAATTAAATTAAGAGATAAGTAATTTAGTATTATAAAAAACAAAACAATTTCTTAGTATTTATAAAAGAGATTAAATTAAATTTTAAATTTAGTAACTATCTATTTATTCTCGAAGATTTCTTAAAACAGTATACTTATTAAAAAAAAAGAGCTAATATTTTTATTTAATAATTTTTAGTAAATTAATATTTAACTTTAAATAATAGATAGCATTAATATAACAAAACAGAATTAATATAAAATTACTATTTGTTTAAATTAATTTACTTATCTGATTGTAGACTCGAAATATTAGATATAATTGCAACTTTAGAACAAATTGCAAATAAAATTATATTATTAGCAAAAAAACAATAATCGACAAAAAGAATAACTTCTTAATTGTTTATTCTCTATATTGCAAATAATAGTACAAATAAATCTAGATTCTTATATAGTATATATACTTCTATAAGACAATTACAAGTATTGATTATTAACAATATTGTATTTGTTAGTCTTTAAAAAATATAGAAATTAAATATCGAAATATTATTTCGATCTTAATATAAATTAGAATATTTATTAAGAGTTTTAGCAATTGTAGTTAACTATATTTTTTTGTTATATAAAATAATCTGTTTTGCAAAAAGTATTTAATAGATAAATTTTATATATAGATTAATATATAATTACAGAAAACAATAAGAAAAGAATAGCAAAACAAAGAAATACTAAAAACTAAATTAACAAAGAAAAATTTGCTAGAATAAGAATTATATTAAATAAATATATTTTGTTAATTTAAAGATATACGAATTGCGCAATTTTAAATTTTTTATTGCAAATTAAGAATTGAAATTAATACAAAAATTAAAATATTTTCTATCTATATAACTCTATTAAACAATAAAGAAACTCTGAAGAATTCTTGAATAAATATAAAAAATAGTATTGTTGCAACTTATTAAAACTTAATTTTGTTAAATCTATTTTTAACTAATATATCTTATTGTTTTAAAGTAGCTATTAATTTTTTTTCTATATCTGATATTAAGAGTATTATTATAGAATATATGTTCTAAAATTTAATAAAAATAATAAAGAAATTAAGAATACTGTTTAAAGATATAAAGAGATTAATTTTTTTAATAAAGCAAACTCGAAAATATACAATATATTATATAAAATTAATATAAAAAAAGATTTAGAAGATAAAAAATAAAGTATTTAAACTATATTTGTAAATACAGTTTATAAAGTCTAAGAATTCTAAAATACTTAATATATATTAATCTAATATTAAAAATAATTTAGATTCTTATTTTACTAATTATAAAGAAATAATAAAATTGAAAATTTTCGACTGTTTATTTTGACAAAGAAAAAAATATTTTGCTATCTTAATTTAAAATCGAAAAGAAATATTATAAATTCGAGCTAAATTAGCAATCCAAATCGAGTATTTTAAAACTAGAAATTATATCTGAAAATATATATTTATTTTTTGTCTTAAAAAATTTAATATAAATATAATAGCAACAACTTATTCTATTATTGCTACTAGTATTTCAAACTAATCTTTTAGATTTATATTGAAAAAGTTTATTACTATTATTATTACTTTTAGAAAGTAAACAAGATTTATAATAATTAATTTTTTTTAGTATTTAATTTTAATTCAATAATCTTTTTAACTTTAAGAAAAGTTCTATATAAACTAATTTATTATATTTTTTATACAATTAATATAAATAACAAAAGAAACAAAAAAGCTAGTCTAACAATCTAAGAAAAATAGAAGCAATTTTCTTATTTTCTTACTATAACTTTTGTACAAGCAGAAACAAAAATTTCTTAATTTAGTAATTAAGAAACAACTACTAAAAGAAAAAGAATTATATATAGTCGAGTAATTAGATAATATTAGACTATAGATTTAAAAATATCTATTATTAGTATTAGCAATTTATCTGCAATATATATGCAATTTCTTTTACTTAGATTTTAGAATCTTAGCTACTTAATATACTATTAGATTGTATAGTGCAATTTATATATATATTGCAATAAGTCTCTATTGTTATAGTTGTCTACAAACCGGAATCCTATTTCTATCTTATTACAATATAATATATTTTAGTTATTTTATATTAAATTTCTCTTTGTATACAATAATATATAAGTACTTAATAAGTTTATTAATTATTATTAGTATTAAATTATATTTATCTCTAATTGCTCGATTTGTCGATTTAGATAGTTTAATAATAAAGTTTATTGTAATTTTATCTTATAACAACTTAGATAATTTCTAATATTAAATTTTGTTATAGTTTGTATATATATTATATTTGTTTTGCTAATAGTTAAGATATTATTTAATATATATTTCGACAACTTATTTTATTTGTAAAAACTAATAATATTAATATAAAAGTTGTAGAGTTTTAGTTACTTTTAGATAATTTTGCAATAATTTGTTATAATATTTTTTTATATATTTGTCGATTTTATTAGTAAATATTTAAAAAAAATCTTTTTTTATTAAAAATTTCTTTGTATTATTTTAAAGTATTTGTAGTATAATATTTAGCTTATATTTGTTTGTTAATAATAATTTGTTTCTATTAATCTTAAATATATTATAATTAGATTATTCTTTTGTTTCTATATAATTATTTCTTTTGCTAAGTATATTTGTTTTATTATTATTTTTATTTAAAATATATAATATTTTAAACTTATATGATTTAAGTTTTTCTAATTATTATATTTATCTTTTGTTTAGTTGTTTTGTAGTAGTAAAGTGTACAAAATTCTTGTAATTTGTAAAAATTGTAAATTTTAATAATTTTTTTGTATATACTTTTTATAATTTTAAGAAAATTACAATGGCAAGTAACTTCTTATTATAAATATTATAATTTTATTTAATTAATAAGAGTTTTTTCAAAAAATATATTATTAAGTATTATATATCTTTATACTTTTAATTAAAGTATATATTAATAACTTAATTTAATATATTAATTTAATTTTGTCTAACAATTGCAAATTATATATCTTTAATATTAGTTTCTTTAAATATTTTAGCTTAAAACTTTAAAATAATTTCTCTTTTATAAATTCTTATTTTTATAATATATTTTTTTTTGTAAAATTTATTAGTAGTATTGTATTTATTAAGTAGTTTCTAATAAACTTTTTATTATAACTTATAAAATTTAGAAAAAATTATATTTTTTTAATATTTGTTAATAATTTTTATTTTTTAATTGTTTGTAGTTTCTAAAAATCTATATATACTTTATATTGTTTAACAACAAATTCTAAAAAGTTAATTTTCTTTTAATAAAATTTATATTTCTTTAATTTAAAATATAAGTTTTTTATATTAGAATATTTTAAAATTTTAAAAAAAAAATTAATATAGTTTTTTAAAATTTTTAAGTAAATTATAATATTATTTAAATATATTATAACAAATTTGTCTAAATATTGTTGTAGTATATTATTAATTATTTTTTAATATATTGTTAAAATATATATAAATTCGAACAATATTATTATATATTTGTATAATTTATATTATATATAAAAAGTTATCTTTTACTTTTTCTTTGTTTTTATTCTAATTTAGTTGTATAGTTTTTGTAGATCTAATTTAATAAAGTATTTTGCTTTAAATAATTAATTCTAAAGTTTTCTAATATTAAATAATAAATATCGATTTTTAATTGTAATATTATTTAACTTTTAATAATTAATATATAGATAAAGAATTTTATTCTTCTTTAATATAAAAAGAATCGAATATCTTATTTATAATTAAGATTTTTTAATAATTTTTTTTTGCTAGATATTTGCAAAGTACTTCGAGCTTTTCTTAAATAAAATATATATAAGTTTAAATATAGATTGCTTGTCTAATTTAAGTTTAATCTTATAATTCTACAATTAATATTTAGAAAAAATCTCTATTGTTTTCTTTTCTTAAAATAGATACTTTTAATTGTTGTATATTTATAATATATACTTTAGTAATTTCTTTATTATATTGAATAGTTTAAAACTTTTAGAAAATTCGTAATTTTTTTTACTTATTTTAGTTTTGTAATTTGATTAATCTTTGCTAGTATTTGTTAAGTCGAACTTTGTTAAATTATTTTTTTGCAAAAATACAAGATTGCAACTTGCACTTAATTTTTAACTTAATTTTTTATTTATTATCGAATATTATTAATATATAGATTAAATATAAATTACGTAATTATATTATGCAAATTTAAATACTTATATATTATTGGCAAATCGAGAAGACGATCCGCTAGGTTCAAAATGCAGATCTAGCTTAGATAGCCCGAAGTTGGCCCAAGACTTGCTTGGGGAATCTCTAGAAGCTTGCATTTAGAGAATTAAATAAAGTTTGACAAAAAGTATAATTATTGATGTTCGAGATGCGCACAAACTCTTGTAGTACTTCAATTAACTCTTTATTTGTTACTTATCTATACTATACTAATTTGTATAGTACAATCGAACAATTTGTAAAATTTCTACGCGTAGATTATGCAACAACAAAAAGATCTTTATTGTATAATATATTGTGCAATAGATTGCATTTATAGATTGCGTTTATAGATTGCATTTGCGATAGTTTGCATCTATAGATCTTTACAACGCACAAGTAATATTTAGAGAATTCTTTACTATTCTTAAATTTTTTGATTAACTACGAGCGATTTTGGGCCAACTATATCTTGCTAATGGGGCTCGAGGGTCGAAACATGCGCACAACAATCCCGGGAGCCCCTAATCGCTAAGAGCTCCCGGGGAGGATTATCTCGATTTGCCGATAATTCTAGTTAACTTCTAAATTATATTACTTTAATTAACGTATTTTTAAAACAATATTATAAATTATTATATTTATTATATTAATAATTAGTTTCTTATAATATTGTTAAATAGCTATTAATAATATTTTTGTTTCTTTATTTACTTTTTTATTTTTGTAAAATAATAAGTTTTAATTTATAATTATTAGATTGTATATATTTGTAACAAGTTAGTCTATCTCTCTATATATATTACTTCCCGCGAGTGTTTGCAATACGCGAATATCTTGCAAGTGCTTTTAATGTAGTTGATTTAAATTCTATTCTATTACAATAGTATTTGCGCTTGTGTTTCGACTTAATGCAACGCATTACGTCTAAGCTCCAAGATTGATTTCTTCTATAACTATTAGTTAGACAATTGTAAACGCAAATTTGACATCGTATATTCTAAAAAGATCTAGTAGTCTATATTGTATATTACGTTGTCGCACGTAGATATGCTAGAGTAGATATAAGTGTATTGTCGTGAACATAATATAATATGCGTCTAAATTGCTATGTTGTCGCGACAATCTCTAAGTACGTGTCAAGTATTATATTAATAAGATCTTTGAATACGCAACACATTAGGAATTTTTCGATAATTTTGGCGTAATTCTAGATTAACTCTAAAATAACTCTAAAATAACTTTGAAAATAAGTTTGAATTTCGAAACAGGATTTCTAGAAGAAAAGATAACTATAACAAGTTAGTTTGTCTTCCTATATATATTATTTCTCGCGAATATTTGCAACGCGCAAATATGTCGTAGATACTTTTAACGCAATTAATTTAGATTCTATTCTATTACAATATTAGATTTTTTTAAGATAAAATATTCTTTTCTTTTAACAAAACCTTTAATTATAAAGTTATTTATTGTATTAAATTTAATTTTTGCAATAAGTTAATAATTGTTAATCTTAATTAATATAATAAAATATTATATATATATTGTTAAGTTTAATTGTTGTTATTAAACTAATATATTATATTTCTTTAATATACTTTTTATTAAAAAAAATTAAACTTTTTTTTGTTTTAATATTAAGACTTTTGCTTTAAGTATCTATTTATATTAAGTTTTTTTTGTGCTAGATTAATAACTTTAACTTTTTAGAGAATTAATTAATTTCTTTCTTGTCTTCTAGATAAATTTAATATAAATTGTTATAACAATTTGCTTAATTAAGTGTTATATATTTCTTTGCTTTCTTTATTGCTTGTTTAAATAAACTAATATTGCTTAATTGTTATTTAAGATTGTTAATTTTTTTTTCTTTAGTAGTGTTGCTTTCTAGCGTTTTCTTATATTTATTTACAATTTAATTTATCTTTTTTCTTTCTTAATAAGCTAGCTAAAGTATCAAAATATTTTGTAATATTATTTAGATATTTCTGAATTTTTTTTAGTTATATTTGTAATTCGAATTTGTTGTTAAATATAAGTTTAATTGTTTTAATTGTTTTGCTCTTATAGTTTTATTAAGTATTTAATTAATTTTCTATATAAATACAAATATTTTACTTACTTATATTTAAACTAGAACTTTTTATAATTAATTTAAGTTTTTTACTAAATAGTAGTTATTGTTTAATTTAATTTTAAAAATATTTATCTTTATATTAATTTGCTTCTTAATATTGTTTTAGCTATTAAATATCTCTCTTAATATAATATTAATTTATTAACAATTTTTTGCAAAGTAATTTAATTTGTTATATAAATAGTATATTTTTTAAAATTTGTTATTTTGCTTTTTTCTAAAAAAAAAAAATTTATATTGTTAAATAAAATCTAGTTTTATAAATATAAATTTTTAATAATTTAGATTATTGTACTTTTAATTAAAACAAAATTCTTTTTGCTAATATTTAATTGTTAATTTAAAGAAGATTTTTGTTTTTTTTTAAATTAATTGTATTTTTTTATAGTTCTTTTATATAATTTGTTATTAAGATCGATAACTACTTTAATAGAATTAAATATATTATTAAGAGTTCTCTTATTATATATAATTTTGTTCTTTAAATTGTTTTTTAAATTTTGTCAAAATATTATTATAAGTATAATATTGTTTTATTTGATTAAATTGATATATTTTTAAATTTTAATTGTATAATTTGTTGCAAAAATTTGTTAAATTAGATATTAATTTTTTTTTTAATAATTTGTTTTTTGTTAAATATTTTAAAGGTTTTTTGAAGCTTTTTTTTAAAAATTTAAAAATTTATAAAAATTATACAAGAATTTTTATTGTAATTTACTTTCAGATGTTTGCTATACTAGATTTAATACTCTTTCAAATTAGGAAAAGTGCAATAATACAATCTATTGTCGCTTTTTTAGTCTATAAATAATTGTTTGTTCTCTCTCGACTTCTATTATTTCTTTATTTTTTTGATTTTTTTTGTCTAAACTTTCTATCGACTTCTTATTTTTGTTTTATAATTCTTTACTCGAATTTTAATCTATATCTAAAAGAAGTCTTATTTTTGCGATAATCGATTCTATTAACTTAGTTTCTATATTATTTATTCGATTCGAGATTTGATTTTTGCGTTTTTGCTTATAGTCTCTTCTATTTAAAGATGCGCACTTTTTTTGACTTCTTAAATTGCTGTTCTTCGCGTCTTTTATCTACGTTTTCTAAAGTAATTTTCGATTTTTCTATTTTTTTCTTTTAGCGTTCTTTTGTATTTTATTTATAGCTAATTTTTTATTTCTTGCTCTATTAGTATAGCAACTATTGTTTACAAAATATTAAATAATTGTTATTGCTATAACAAAAGCGCAAACAAGATAAAGTCTATTTAAAGCTATTGTCTATAAATCGAAATTAACTAAACAAATATTTTATACTATTTTAAGCGTATTTTTTACTATGTTGTTAACAAATAAATAGTATAATATTGTTGTCAACAATCTAATAATATTTTTTGCCAAAGTCTAATTTGCAACAATTGAACAACTTTGTCGAGTTTAGCTTAACTAAATTTTAGATATTAGTTAATACTAACGTAATAGCAATTTAATTAAAAGAATATATATATATATTGTGCAATATTGTTTGAATTGGAATTTAAACTATTGAAAAGATAATATTTTTCTATATTGTCTTGTATTATTTTGTCGAACATTCTTTATTCTTGCTATTTGTATCGAAAATTCTTCAATTTATAAAAAAGTTTGTCTCAATTGTGTCGATATCGAACTATAGACTATTGATAAATTATCGACAATTGGTTTTGAAGAAGAAAATTTACGCAATCTAAGTTCTATCAAGTAGCTTGCGAGACGTTTTACAAGATATTTTGTAAATTTAATTTATAGAGATTAACAACAATTTAGCTGATTGCTCTATTGAAGATTTTCGAATATATATTGTTTCGAGAAACATTGCGCGTAAATTGGACAACAAGAGAACAAAGAAGATAAAATAGAAATTGTTGAGAGCTAAACAACTCTTGAGAGTTGCGTGTAGTCAAAAGAGAGCTTACGAAGCTTCAGTGGAACAGCGCAAAGATTGTGTGGCTCGCAATAGGATTGAGCGTGTCTTTGTGCCGAGAGCGGCTAACGGATCTCGACATATAATTTCTCTGCGCTTCTCCCGCAAGATCTCTATCGAAACCCACTGATATCCTCTTCCGCTTCCTCTACGACAGCTGGACTCTCTCTACCCTCCTCCTTACCATTTCCTAATTCGTCAATCACCGCGTTGCCAAAACGACCTACGTCCCGCAGAACTGTTATCGTTCAAAGTGTCAGCTTCTTCCTACCCTCCAATCCAGCCTCACATTCTACCTTTCGGCTACCTCGAGCCCGAACGAATTCATGCCCAAAAAATTCCTCTGATACTCGTCGGTACTTCGACAAGACCGCGCGTACATCCGTGGAGAGTGCGAAGGGACAGGTATACGGGGATGCGAGGAGCTGCAGGGAGAGCCCGAGCCGGTATGGTCATGACAGCTCGGATGATGGGCCACCACCAACACCTTTCTCCGCTTCCCTCAGTCTGTCCTCCCCCTCTTTAGCCCTCCTCTCCGCCTCCCTCAGTCTGTCCTCCCCCTCTTTAGCCCTCCTCTCCGCCTCCCTCAGTCTGTCCTCCCCCTCTTTAGCCCTCCTCTCCGCCTCCCTCAGTCTGTCATCCCCCTATTAGGCCCTCCTCTCCGCCTCCGCCTCCGCCAATCTTCCCCTCAGTTCCCTCTCCCGTTCCCTTCTCTTGTCAATTTCTCTGTCAAGTCGCTCGATGGTCCGCTGATTCCTTGGCTTCTTAGATGCTCGCTCGGTTGTTTGAGTAAACGAGGTGGTCGGTGTAACTTCTTGCGAGCTCACAGCGCTTGATTGGCTATCATCTTCATCTATTAATGTGGACTCGGAGTTTGATTGCTGAAAACTCTGAGATCCTGATTGTGAGAAAGAAGCTAACTGTGAGAGACTGAAATCTATATCAGGCGGCAAATCATCGATAGCTGAGCTGATCCTTTTGTGATGAATCGGCATCCATGTGTTGTAGACGTTCTTTGTAAACTTGTACGTCGTCCATTTGTCCTTCCCGTCCAGGGCGGTGAAGTCGAATGTGTGGATGGGGTAACGATAGAAGGTTGTCTTATCTCTCTCGACGATAGCGTAGTGACCGTAAATCCTTACCGATCTGTGATCGTGCGAGATCGAAAAGGCGAGGATTTTCTGATGAAGCTCTTTTTCGCGCTTTACAGCTTTGTAGAGCTGGACAAGAGCTCTTACGACAACAGTTATGCTGTGCGCGTTCTGGCGATCGGCAATGTCGAGAGCCGCGGCGCCACACTTCACCTCGCAAGTGAAGAATGGGAAGTACATCCAATAGGTCGCGACGAATAAGAAGTTTTCGAAGACGCTGCCAATAAGCGGATCGAGCTTCTTGAGCTGCTCGTCGATGAATGCAGATCTTCTGAATCCAACAGAATAGTCCGGTCTCGGCAGTGGACCCTCCACTGCTATGTTGCCAGTCCAGCATTCGTTGACCCCCTCAATCAGGTGTTCGAGATGCGTAGCACCTAATGTCTCCAGATCCTCAGCTGAGGGTACAATGTACGGGGTTATACTGCGGATCACTCGAGCCTCGTTCCTATCCTGTACTTTGTCACATGTTGCCTGAAATAGATCGTCTCGAAATAGAGAATCTTTCGGGACTGTCTGCTCTGAGTTCAGGAATGTTTTGCACCTAGCTAGGCTGTGTATCCTCTATCGCAGAAACGAATAGTCCCTCCGAACATTCCTCGCCCAGATTATGCAGAAGATGGAAATCCAAAGTCGGAGCGGAAGTTCTTGGGGAGAAATAACATCACTGTCTTAGATAAGAAGCAGCAAGAGGGTATGCGGAAAGTCTGTAGGCTAGCCCGGGAGGTTCTCGACATCGCTGCGAGGGAAGTACGGCCTGGCGTTACGACAGACTACCTTGATGAAGTGGTGCACAAGGCATGCATAGAACGAAATGTAAGTGTAGGAATCGATACCGGAACCTGGCTTCCCATGGGATAGGCTCCATAATTAACCAACCACAGTCCTACCCTTCCCCTCTAAACTACGTCCACTTCCCCAAATCCGTCTGCACCTCCGGAAAAACAACAACAAACGCTCAAAACTTATTTTTGAAATTCAATCCACTTAATCACCCCATAAAATCCTCAAACCCCCATTAAGTTGTAGAGAACGTTCTTAGCTATCTTTTTACTCTAATTACTATAAGTCGCACGCAAAAGACTAGTTTCGATACTTTCGATTTGTTCGATTTGCATTCAAACAATTTGCATAAGTATAAAATTCAACTACGTCTCAAGATAGAAAACATTGTTAAAGTTTCTCAAATCAACAAAAAGACGCGTTTTATTTCTTTAGAAGCAATCAAATATTGCTTAAAATTATATAATTAGCTTTTGACAAAGTTTGCAATCTTGTTGCTTTTGTTAATAACAAAGAAGCTACGTGTTACTTACTATTAACAACAACAAATACTCAAAAATTAAATTAAGTTTGTATTGCAACTAAATAAGATTAAAGTTTAAAATATACTTTTTGCAACTATTATGTTTACTATTAATATTTAATATAAAGTCGATGTATTTAACTATAAACTCAACGTTTATTTTCTTAATTGCGCAATTATTGTCGATTATAGAGATAAAACAATTGAGAAAACTTGCAAAGACGTAAACAAAATTATTAAAGTAAATTTTATTATTGCAATTTTTTTAAAAAACTTTTGTATAAAAAGCAACTTATAGAGTTTGATATATTCGATTTATTAATTATTAAGTAACAACTTTTAAATCAAGATATATATAATAAATAATATTTCTTTTCTCGCAAAGAATAAATAGTAATTAAAGATATTTAGAGCTTTAACTACAACGCAACAAATTAGCTTTAATATTATTATAATCTTAATACCCGTAAAAACTATATTTTTTAATATTAATTAAAAGAAGTTTGTTGCTAGATATTTCTTAAAAGCTATTAATATACTTGTATTTAATAGCAAGAAAACGTTGAATATTATTTATATAAATTATTTAACTAAAGAATTTAGAAAACAAAAGTGTTGTTTTATTGTAATTAAGTTTGAAGACTTAACAACAATTAATTAAACTATAGTTAGAGAACTAGTTTAATTTAATATTATTTATTATTGCAAGAAATATATATTTAATTGCAAAATTAAATAGTATTACAATTGCTTTAACTATAGATATATCGAAATTTAATATTTATTTAAAACAAGATATAAATATTGTGTTTCAACAAATTATATTAAAGAAACTTGTATTTTAGATATCTCTTAATATTGCGTTTGCAAAATAGACAAATATTATATTTAAATAAAAATATACTTTTGTCGAAAAGAAAAATAAAATATATATTGTAGAAATACTCTCTTTAGTAAATATTTCTAATTGATATATTTCTAGTTAAACAAGAATTTAAAGAGAAAACTAAAAAAGAACTTGTTTTGCTTTTAGACTACTAATTTTTTTTTAAGAATTTTCTCTTTTATTGTAAAAACAATAATACAAAAAGAGAAAAAATCTATAGTTAGAAATCTCTAAAAATAAATTTTGTCAAAAATAAATACTATTGTATTCAACTCTACAATAATAGCAATAATAAATATAATAGCGCAACAATAGCAAGACTTTTAGATTACAATTAAAAGAGTTATTACTATATACAATTTCTAGATATTATTTAATACTATATCTATTGTGTGTTTTTGCAAATGCAAGATTTTTTCGAATTTCTCAATATCTAGATTCTTAATTATTAGAGTTATTAAAAAAGATATTAAGAAAATATTGTTGTTTCTTAATTGCTCGATTAAAAAGCAAAAAAGATATAAGAATTGTTTTAACTTAATAAAGAACGCTAGTATTTATATTATTAAAAATACGCTAATTGTAGATTAAAACAAAGACGTTCTTAATAATAATAACAATTAAAAAATAAAAAATAAAACAATAATCTATTTTATTTTTTAATTAAAGATAACTTTCTATTTAGATAACAAGTTGTTTTGTTTAAAGAACTTAAATTAATTTGTTTCTTACTTGTTATTTATATTGTATTTCGATATTAAATTACTTTTAGACTTAATTAACTTTTTTTTTTTTTTTAATTATTAAATTTGTTTTTGTTATTAATATAGCAATTTCTTAATATATTAAATATTATTGTATTTGTCGAAATTCTTTTGTTTTAACTTAACAAAAACTTTCTTATCTATATTTATCTCTTTATAGTTTGCTCTACTATATTATTTTTAACAATCTTTGTTTGTCGAAATATTTATATATATTATATTTTTATTTATTAATTTTTAGTCGAGTTAGATAAAGATATATAAATTTATTATTCTATAATACAATATTTAGATCTTTAAGAACAAAATTATAACTAGTTTTTTAAAAAATAAAAAAATTATACAATACAATATAATTATTATACAAAAGTCTTAAAAAAACTTGTTTATATAAATAATCTATTATTTAGTTAAATATGTCTTCGACTTAATATATTTAAACTTAAAATATTTTAATTAGAGTTGCATCAATATTTGCTTCTTTATTAATAGAAGATTAAACAAAAATTATATACAAATAATATCTTTTTTTAATTTCTATAGCTCTTTTTGTATATAATTTAGAATAAACAACAATTTCTCTAGAATTAATAACAAAATAATATATATTTGTATTTATAATATCTATAATTTGTTTAAAGATACTAGTATAATTTTTTAATAATTAATTTTTATCTTATTAATTAAAATACTTTTAGATTAAGAAAACTTTTATAAGAATTTCAATATTTTAGATATTTGTTATATTAAATTAATTATTATAAACAACTTTAATATCTATTATTTAATATAGAGAGACAATTTTGTTAATATAGACTCTTGTTTTAAAAAACTTCTTATTATTATTAATAAGTTTTGTCTCTTTTAATATATTTTGTATAATATTAAGACTTTTTTAAATTTTAATAACAAAGTCTAAACTTTCGACTTATTATTTACTATTAACAAATTTATTAATTGTATAATTAGTTATAGTATTACAAATTAACTAAAATATAAATTAAATTATTAATTTATTAAAACAATAGTAGATATTACTATTTAAAAAATTTAACTCGAATCTATTTATATTTAGAACAAGATTAGCTTTGTATTGTTTAACAAACAATTAATTAAAAAAATAAAGACTTTTTCTATATTACAACTAAAGTTCGAATCTCTCGATTGCTATATTTATGCGTTAATAATAATTATATGCAATATTATTAAAATTATTGTTTTTTAAAACTACTATAGCTTCTATATTGTTTTTAAATTTATCTTTAAATACAAAATTATTTATTTACAAATGCGCAAAACTAGAAAACTTAAACAAAAGTACAAAATGCAATTAAACAACAAAGTTAAAAAAACTTAAATTATTAAATATTGTTTTAAAAAGCTACAATATATTAAAAAGCATCTTATTGCTAAAATACTACGTCAAATCTATTGCAATTTAGTAGAAAATACTATAAACAATATTAAATGCATCTAGAAGCTTGTTAAATAGTTAAAGAATTGCAAATTTCTTTTTATGTTTTTTAGTTTTGCTTTTAAACAATTAGACAAAACAATAAAATTTAGAAAAGCTAGTATAGCAATTATATTATAAAAGAAATTCTTTTTTTAACTCTTGCTCGCAAATTTTTTCGATTTTGCAAAAATTAATTTAAATAACAATTAATTCTATCTAGATTTTGTAAACTTTTTAAAACTTTAAAAAAAAAACTAATAAAAATTATTAAATTAATAGTATTAAACAAAACTTTTAATTCTAACAAAAATCTTAATTAAATACTAATAATAGAGTTACTAATTTTAATTTTGTATTTTACTTAATTTTTTCGAGTCTATTTTAAAACTAAATATTATTTAATCTCTTTTAAGTTTGTTACTATTGTTGTTTTTTGCAAGTCTAGTAAAAACAATTATTTTTAAGTTAATATCTATTAATTTATTGTGTTTTTGCTAATAATAAAAAAAGTTTTTAAAATTCTTGTAATTAAAAGAATTAATTAAGCAATTAAGATATATAGTTTTTTCTTTTGTAAATATATAGATGCGTGCAAAAGTATTTTTATAAAACTTACTTTTTATATTTTTGTAAAAAAAAATTATTTGTTATAGACTAAAAACAAAATATACAATTTATTCTATTTATTCTATTTAAATATATTTAAAGTTTTTAATAATATTTTTTATTAACAATTTCTTTACAATTTGCGCAAACAAAAAATTAACAAAAATATTACTAAATAAATTAGAAATTTTCTTAAAAATTGTAAAAGTATCTTGAAGTTACTAAATTAATAATTCTTAATTTTCGATATTAATATTGATATTTTATAAAACTTAAGATTATTGTTTGTTTTTTATCTCTTTTATAATACAAATTTTGTTAAGTTAGATATTAATATCTTTTTAAACTTTATAAATATCGATTGAATAAACAATATAATATATTTTATTGCAAGAAATATAGTCGAAATTATTGTTAACTTTTTGCAAAATTTTATTAAACAAACGCAAACTTAAGCAAAACATTATATTTCGAAGTTTAATATTAATATATTTTAATTAATATATTTTGCTCTTGTTAACAAAAAAGTATCTAATATTTTTTTCATTATTTGTTTTTTTATTAATAATTATACTATTAAGTTTTTGTTAAAAGTTAAATATCTCGAAATTCTTTTAAATAGTTTTTTTTTTAGAATTACTATTTTAATTATCTAGAAATTAAAATTATCAAAAGATTAATATATTTTTTAATATTTGTCGAATTGATTTAAAATATTAATATTGTAGACTTGTATTGTTTGTATATTATTACAATTCTTTTTTAGTTTTTTATTGTTGTTTTGTCTAGTTTGTTTCTATAGATAACTACAAATACAAATAATGCAAAAATAAAATAATTTTTGTGCTATAACAAATGCAACAACGCGTTGCTCAAATTATTGTTAATATATTTTGTACTATTTTTAATTATATTTTAGATATTAAGTTTAATTTTTTATTAATTAGACAAAAATTAGACATTGCTCTTAATCAAATATTTCTACAAATTATTTCGAGTTTTTTATACAACTATATTGTCGATTTTCGAATCGAAATATTAAACTTGTCTAATTATTATATTTTTTTCGATATATTTAACAAGAAGTATAACAAGCTAAATTTTTTATAAAAGCTAAAATATTAAAATATTGCAATATATTAAAGTAAGTTTCAAGAGTTAAAAAAAAATTGCTTATGTTGTTTTTTCTTAATAGCAACAAGTACTTGTTACTATAGCTAAAACTTCGAAAGAAATTATAAAATTTTATAACAAAATTGCAAACAACAAATATCTTTACTTTTATATCGATAAAAGCGATATTAATAATTGTATTAGTGTTTTCGCAATATATATTTTTAAAATTTTAAATTAAAATTAATTAAATATCAATTTTTTTAAGATTATAAAAATAGAAAGTTGTAAAACTTATTTTAATTTTAATATTAATTATATTATATATTTTAACAAACTTTACAATATTTTAATAACTTTTTAAATAGTATTAATAGATTATTATTGCAAAAGTTAATTCGAAAATTAAGATAATTATAAAATCGACAATTATAATACAATTATAATTATTAACAATTAAGCAACTATTTGAGCTATTAATAATTTTAAAAACTCTTTTAACTAGTATCTATTGCGTTATATTATCTAGAAACTAGTTTTTTGCTTGCGTTGTTGTATCGAAATTTATTAGATTCTAATTTATATTAAAATAAAAAACAACAAATTAGCAAATCAATTAATTAAAAAGACAATTAAATAAACTATTAACAATAGTAGAGACAAGATTGCTTTTATATTTTTAGACTTATATTACTTAATCTTCGCGAAACTTTGTTGCATAAAAGCTTGCACTATAACTTAATAAACAAAAAAGTAACAAAATTCTAGTATATCGAAGCGTATAATAAAATATTTAAAACTCGAATTAAATTTTTAAATTTTTGATAAATTTGCAAATCTAAATTGTGTACAAAGTTTTATACTAATTTAGACAAAAACTATAAATATTTTTCTCAATAACTATCTATATCGAATACAAATAAAAAAGATCGACTTATTAAATTGTTGTTGCAAAAAAAATTGCAAAAATATCGATTACGTACTATTGTATTGCTTTTGTTATGCAAATCTTAAGAAAGAGACTTTATAAAACAATAATTTAAGAATAAATAATTTCTTTTAGTTTTTAAACAACTTTATTTAAATTGCAATAATTATTAGATTTCTATTGCAAACAAAACAATTGTCTTAATTTAAAACGTATATTATTTGAAAAAATACTATTGTCTAATAGCTTCGAAATAGATATTAAATGCACTTTTGTATATAATTTCTTAATTTAAAACGAGTTATTAAATTCTAACAATAAACAATTATAAAGTTAGTTGTAACTCTCTATTAAATTATGCAACTCGAACAATTAGCATCTTGTTATTAAGAAACTTTTTTAAGATTGATTAGTTACTAAAAAGAACATTAAAACTTAAAAAATTACTTGAAGTATTATTGCTTGTTTTTTTGCGTTGCTTTATAGATTGTTTGATTGCTATAAGTTGTTATTTATAACTAGATATTTCTTGAGACTCTAGTATGCTAAAGATTTTGATAAGTATCTATCTATTTGTTTTATAGACTATTTGGAATTTGAGACATTGTTTGTTTATTTCTAAGAAATTTGATTGATCTAACTCGATTTGTATATAACTTGAGATACAGTCGAACAGGGACATCCGTCCAGAAGTAGACTCTCGCGCATGCCTTTTCAGGTGGGACGCTTAAATGAACACACTACCACTACCACTACCACTACCACGTCTGCACCTCCGCCAACGAAATAATATGTCACGGCATCCCCGACCAACGTATTCTCCTCGACGGCGATATCCTTAACCTTGACGTCACCCTCTACCACGGCGGTTTCCACGGCGACCTCAACGAAACTTTACTACGTCGGCCCCAAAGCCCTCGCCAACCCTGAATCCGTCCGCGTTGTCGAAACTTCCCGCCAATGCCTCGCCGAAGCCATCAAACTCGTCAAACCTGGCATGCTCTTCCGCGAGCCCGGCGGCACCATCGAAAAACATGCCAAATCCCGTAACTGCTCCGTCATCAAAACCTACTGCGGCCACGGCATCAACCAACTCTTCTACTGCGCGCCCAACGTGCCGCACTACGCGAAAAACAAAGCCGTCGGTATCGCCAAGCCCGGCACGTGCTTCACCATTGAGCCCATGATCAGCTTGGGCACGTATCGAGATAAGACGTGGCCGGATGATTGGACGAGTGCGACGCAGGATGGGTCGCGCACTGCGCAATTTGAGAATACGCTGTTGGTGACGGAGGATGGGGTGGAGGTTTTAACGGCGAGGACGGAGGAGTCGCCTGGCGGGGCGGTGGAGATGCCTGTGGAGGGGGAGGAGAAAACGGAGGGTGGTGGAGTGGGGAAAGGCGTTAATGGTAAATCGTAGATTCAAAGTACAGATGCATGCAAATTGATGATATACATGCCCAAGAATCCCCTTAATCGCCTTTTCTCATCTACAAAGTTCTACGGTAGGCTATCTACCCTCTTCAACCCTAGCCACCCATGAAGCTAAACAAGAGCGTTCTACTCCTGGCTTGGAGGAGGAAACCTTTCGGGTGAGACTGCTAGCCAGCCAAGAAGACCAAGACCTGCCTCAAACTCGGTGATTTCTACTAATATTAGGTGGGGCTCTCGGTAAGTTTTTGAGAATTCGAACCATTTTCTGAGCTGTTAGATAGAAATTTCCCATGTCCAGTGCTTGCAGTTGTTAATCGAATCCACTATGTTCGCAACTGTTTGGCTTGCATTGTGTCTGATTCTGGTCTACATTGCAGCATTCAGCATTTACCGCCTTTATCTCAATCCTCTTGCCAAAATCCCCGGCCCCAAGATCGCAGCTCTCACCGGGTTCTATGAGGTGTACTATGATCTCTGCCAGGAAGGCCGTTTTCCATGGAAGCTGAAAGAATTGCACGAGCAGTACGGTGCGCTCAAACTCTCAGCCCTGCTCTGTTAACGTTCCAAGGCTTACATGTGCTTAGGTCCCATTGTCCGTATAGCTCCACATCAACGATCCGGCATTCATCCCCATACATTTTGCAACATCGAGCATCGTTAAACGCAATAAATATGCGCTACACCAGCAGCAACTTGGCGTTCCCGACTCAGTCATGAGCACCGTTGATGCAGACTTACATCACATCCGCCGTAGTGCCCTAGCTCCGTTCCTATCCAAGCCCAGCGTAGCCGCGTACGAGCCATTGATCAGGGCCAAGATCGAAGACATCAGCGCCCGCCTTGGCCGTTTTAAGAGCGACAATAAGATCGTCGAATTGCGCTTGTTGTTTTGGTGTATGACAACAGACATCATTACCGGACTGGCTTTCTTCAAACCCATGGGCCTGCTATCTGGCCCAGAACTCAACCCAGATTACCGCGCATTTGCAGTCCAAGGCCAGCGTAGACTAAACTGGTTCAAGCATTTTCCCATACTGTGGACGGCCTTGAGGCGCATCCCGCCGGAATGGTTGATTAGCATGGCGCCAGAGGCGAAGATGGCCTTGGACTGGGAGATCAGTAATAAAGCTGCAGCCCAGGAATTGGTGTCGCGATTCGAACAATTTCCAAATCATACCATCGCCTCCGACTCCACAATCTTCCACCACCTTCTCCGTAGTAACCTGCCTCCCGCGGAGAAGCGATTGCCTCGCATCTGGCAAGACGGAACCTCCCTCGTCGGCGCCGGTGTAGAGACGATTTCCAACACCCTCTGCGTTACGCTGTTCCACCTCCTGCGCAACCCTTCTTCGCTTTCACGCCTCCGCGCCGAACTCGCCACAGCTATCCCCGACCCCACTTGTATCCCCCCCCTGTACCAGCTCAATCACCTTCCCTACCTCTCTGCTGTCATTGAAGAAGGCCTTCGCAAAGCCATGAGTGTACTTCTGCGCTTTGTACGCGTTGCACCCAACGCAGCCGTTACGTACAACGCGGAATACACTCTATCGCCTGACATCGTTGTATCGATAAGCACGCTACTTGTGCACAACAATTCGCAATATTTTTCGAAGCCAAAGCGCTTCTAGCCTAAACGCTAAATAATTGACAATAATAGCAAGAGCAAGAGCGATAGATATCAAGTTAGTAAGAGTTAAATACTTGCTTTTGATAAAAAATCTAAAATATATATTGAAATATATTTGACATATGCGAAGCTCTATATTACGTTTGCAACGTTAATAAGAAGATTCGAGTTCGAACTATATTAAACAACATAAAGAGATATTAATGTTGCGTATAAATTTGTGCTATCGATGTTATAAACAAGAAATAAAAATATAAGAATAAAAGTTTGTTAATTTAGCTAGATAACAATGCGTCTTTGCTAGTGCTTGTATAACAACAATACGCAAGTAATTGAACTTTTCTATATAAGATTATTTGAATTCTCAATTTTATTTTTGATTATTTTATAGAAGTCGAAATTACAATAAATAATATAGAAGTCGAGAACAAAAATACAATATTAATAGTTGCAAATATAATTTCTTTATATCTAACTAATACTAAAGACTTGTATAGTATATCTTAAATTAAATTATATTGTATTTGTTTATTTCGATCTCTTTACTATTTTTGTATTTTGTTTTTTCTTTTGTTTAAGTAATCTTGCGTTTTCTAAAATACACTTGCGTATTAATATTAAGAAAAATCTAACTTTCGACAATTTGATATAAGATCTTCTTGAGTAGTTTATTAGCTTAATAGATATTATAGTTGTAAAATAGTTTTGCGAGAACAAGTTTAATCTAATAAATTGCAAGAAAACAATCAAAACACGCTTGTTTATTATAGTCAAATTTGCAAATGTAAGCTTTTGTTAGTCTAGCATTCTATTTGTATATTATTTTGTAATAAAGATAAAGTAGATTTATATCTAACAAAAAGAGATAATAAAACAAATACTAGATAGATAAGAAAGATAGATATACTTACAACAAATACTTAAAATTGATATAAAAAGCGCTTATATTGTTGTTGCTATTATTAGTCTCGATCTTTTGTGTTATAAAGCAATACAAGTCGAAGTATATTAAATTAAAGTAATTATCTATATTAGTATATATAAATAGTGCAGAAAAGACAATACGTATATTAGCAAACAAATTGAGTTAATTGTCGAAATTATAGATATCTTTTATAATAGTGCGCTAACAAATTACTATATGCGCACAATAATAATTAGCTATTTTATCTTTTTATTGTTTTTTTGCTAGATAGCTAAGATTTGCTTACAGACGCTTGGGAGATATAGACAAAGTATCTCCCGAATATATCTTAGCAAATCTTGACCAGTATAGAATAGCGTTTACAAACTGTTGTGCAACTATTATCTTTCGAAAGTAGTAGTTCTCTTACAATTAAGTTGTCGCGATTGTTAGTTTAAGAATGCTATAAATATACTACTCTATTACAAAAGAACATAGATTTGTTTATAAAATTATAATAGTAGTTGTAAAGCAACAATTGTAGTCCAATAAATATAATTGTTAAAGCAAACTCCAAAATATACTTCGAAGATATTCCAAGATTCTATAATTAGAGTCTTAGAGATTCGACAAACCTATCTACATATATTATATATAATGTATACACATACATGTTGATTAGAATTTGTCTACGCGTAAACTTTGTTCCAATTATACAATTTTAAGCTTTAAAATTAAATTGCGTTAACATATATACAACAATACAAGTAGCGAACAATTGCAAACATCTATGCATTGCGCGAACATCAAAATTTTAATTTTTATTTGTTGCTACAATTATGCGAAAAGTATTAATCTAGAGTTAAGATTATTGTTTCGTAAAGATTGTTGTAAAGTCGTTGTCAATTAATAATTTGCTAGAAATATCTACACTTGTTGTTCAAGAAACATTGTTATATAAAAATCAATCGCGAAGCATTTTCGACATGCAACATATCTTATAAATAAGAGTGTAAATTAAAGAGCTCTGTTGTTTTGCTACGAACAATCTAAAACTGTTTTTTGCGTTAAACCGATATAAAAGCATGTTCGGCAGAAATATTATTGCGCAATCCTAGTCCGAAATCTTAGAGTCCCGCTAAGATAGCTCTCAAGAAAGAGCATATTGAGCAACGTCTTTTCGCTCCAGTCGTTGTGAGCTTCCAACGCCTTAGCGATCTCTTCGCGGAGCGGCTTGATATACTGTAAAGTTGTTAGAATTTGATAAATTGTGTATAGTATAAGCGCACTAGAGACAGCGAATGTCGCAAAGCTCAAATAAAGAACTCGATATATATATTGAATCGAAAGAACTTCTTTAGATTGCGAAATTTCTATTTTTAGCAATCTTTGTATTATGTTTATGTTATTTATTTAGACGTCAAAAGTTATTTTCTCGACTCGATTTTCAATAAACAACAATATAAATTTGAAGATATAATTGATATTACAACGAAGATCTTAGCTATCAAGTCAATAAATTTACTTACAAATTATTATAAAATCGAATAAACGAAAAAATTACATAAAGCTACTTGCGAGAAAAAACATAAAATACTAAATAATAGTCTTGATATACTCTAGATTCTTGATCAACTTCTCTTCTACTAAAATTCTTGCTATTAGACAATAGACAAGAGAAGAATTAAGCTAAAAGTATTAAATTTTGTTCAATCTATAGTAAATCAATTTTATTATATACTTAAAGAATATCTCTATTTAATAGATATTTTTCTCGAGAATACTTATTATTAGCATCTTCAAACTTTAGATCAAAGACATAGTCGATTTGCTTTATTATGCTTAAAAAAAAATAAGTTAGACAAGAATATCTATAAATTAGTTTGTTATTATTACAATTATAGTTTGCTAACTTAGTCTTAAATTAATATATTTTGCTACTATATTAATCTTAATATAATTATGCTTTTTTACAAAATCGATTATAAATAATATGTTAAATATTTGCTTTAAATTAAAATAAAGTATCTCGAGAATTGCTATAACAAGAATTTTTGTATATTTTTAAAATTTTAACTAAAATTAAGTTTGTTTCGATCTTTGCATTTTAAAACAAGCAAGTATTTGATTAATATAATAGTAATTTCTATATTGTATATAATAATTACAAAGAACTTTTTTAATATTTTGATAATCTTAGTTATTGTTAAAAATTATTGCTTTTAGTATTACAAAAGAAGAGAGATCTATAAATAACTCTTTAATATATAACAATTTATTGCAAAATATAAAGTTGTATCTCAAAAAAATTAGATTTAAAATAACAACTTTTTTACGCATCTAATATTGTTTTTGTTAAAGCAACTAAAAAATATAGACAATATTATCAAAATATACAAAAGCAAGATATCAATTGTATCAAATATAGCAACTTTTTCTAGTATAGACAAAAATCTTTGTAAAAGAGCAATTAATATATTTAGAAAAAACATTATAACAAACAATAAGATTTGTTTACTCTAATTTAAATTAAATATTAAAAACAATATATAAGCTCTATATAGTTAACAATAGATATTGAAAATAGATATTTAAAAATGCACAAATAAGCAAATATTAAAATAATAAATTATAAAATACTTTGTTATCGATTTATAAAAAATACACTTTAACTATATTATACTCTAATAATTGTCGAACAAATCTCGACTTTTAATTGCAAATATATAAGAGCTTAAATATAGAAAACTAATTTGTATTACTTGTCGATATATATAATAACTAGATATATATATTGCACATTTGTTAATATTAGTTTAAATTGATAGATAAATATTTTATTTATTTATAAATAACTATTGATAAATTATTTTGTTTAGAAATATTTAATCGAAATTATTACTAAAAAATTAATCTATCGATTTATTAACAATAAATATATATACTTTTAGTTAATATTTTGTACTTTGTTACTATTATAAGACACAAATAGTATTTTATTGTTAATAGTATATCTTTATCGTCTATATATTATTTTAATAATAACTTAATTTATTTTGTCTATGTTTTGGCAATTGTTAACTAGAGCGAAGACAAGTTATAGCTAATTAGATTAGCTATCTTTACTTTTTTATAGACTTAATATCTTGTCGCTTATTATAATAGAATTTCTAACGTTTAGAACAATCTTATTGTTACTAGTTATATATGATAAAGAACAATTCAATTAGCTTGCAATTGCTTTACAATATCTATTGTAGCAAATATTTTAAATACTACTCTTGTTACAACAATCTTCTCTATTAAATTAATGTTTTCGATAGCAAAATAATTAAATTCTATAATCTTCTAGAACAAACTAACGAGTTTCAATTTATTATTAGAGAGAGTCTATTTAAGCTTAAGTATTTTAACAAAATTAAGTAATATCTTGTTTCTCAATTTATAAATTAGAAACTTATAAGTAATTAAAGTTTTGTTCTAAAATTTGATTGTAACTTAAGTATCTATTTTCTCTTTTCTTAGACTTATAATAGTTTGCGTATCGATCTTAATATTTTTTTTCTCAACTATTGATATCAATGCATTTGCAATACTTTCTAAATTATTAATATATATTGTAACATCTTTAGAAAATTAAAGTATATTTCGAGCAAAATTGTTAATAATAAGTAATATCTTAATTATAAAATCGATTATTAAAATATCTATCAACGCAATATTACAATTCTTATAGCTATAATAAAAGAGACAATAAAAGCTATATATTTTATTGTAAAAATATATAAGTATTGTAGAGCAATTTCTATTTACATATTTGTAGATTAACACTTTTTATAGTTCGAAATATTAAAAAATATATTTTTGACTTTAGTATCAAAAATTAGTTTCTTGTTGTTTCAATACTTTTCGAAAACATTAATAGCGTAAAAAATGTTAGTCTTGTCTTTAATTACTTTTTTTATAGTACGATTAACAAACTATACAATATTGTATTGTATTTTTAGTTTTTTTCTTGTTGTAACACAATATTTCTATAAGTTAGAATAATCTTAGATAAGAACTATATAAATATAATAAGATAGAGTATTGCAATAAACGTCTAAATTAAATACAACTATTATATAGCAAGCTCTAAACAAACAAAGAGCAGCAAAGAGTTCTACAAAGTCTTCGTCAATAATAAGTATATTAACGAATTTTTTTAACAATATAGTTTAGACAACTTGTGTAAGTAGATTGCTTAATTATAGAGAACAAAATTACTAATAATTGTTGATTTTTCGATATTAGTTTCGACAACAATTAGGCAAAAGCAAAAATATAATAGCTATAAGTTATCTAAATATTTGATACAGATAATGCGATTAGTTTGTTATATTTCTGTTTAATTATAGATACAATATCTGAAGATACTTTTAGACATATGTAAGATACTGGAGATTAGATCAGATAACGGATTCGATAGTATTTAAAGTATTGTAACTTACATGTGTAGAAACAATAACAACAACAACACTTCTTGCTTGCTGTTGTCTTCGCTAGATATCTAGTTTAAAAGATCTTATATTTTATCTAAACTTAAATAGCTTTATAGAGATTATTCTTAGCTTTAATTTAACTGAAGACGCAAAGATCTTTCTAGTGTCTACAATTTCTCTACAACTATTTACGAATATTGTAGCAATTTACAAATAAATTAGCGATATCAAAAGATAAAATCGAAGAGATATTAATTATTTTAAGTAATAGCGTTGTTAAAAAGCAAGAGAAAGAAGATATTGTATATCTCGATTTATTAAAGCTTATATTTATAATACTAAGCTTAAACTTAATTGTCTTTCTATACAATCTTATATGTTCTTGCTATCAATTTTATGCTTGTTTTTTGTTGATAGATATGCTTATTATTTCTTTACAACAAAATCAAACTATTATTGCTACAACAATATTAAAGATTATTGATAACTTTTATGCTCTAGCTAATGTTAACTAATACGTCTCTATTTATCTTTTTATTTCAAGCAGTTTTTAGCTATTGTTTAAAAAGATATTTACTATATTTTTTGTCAAATACGTCTATTTAGCAATAATCTGCACTTTTGAACTAGAATCTTTGATTTGCGTTATCGCGCTTACTTCTGTCGTCTTTATTGTCGATCGAGCTATTGCTAGAATCGACGCTGCAAGTATTTATTCGAACTCTATTATTGTTTTGATCAAATCTGCGTTACTAAACAAGCAACCTATATATATAGACTTACTTGAGATTGCAATAGATATTGCTTCTATTGTAAGCTCGTTTCTAGAAAAGATTTTTGCGTAAGAAGATGTCTTTTGCAAGCTTTAACTACTTTTCAAGTTCTTTGCTTATATCGAACAAAGATTGAGTAATCTAGCGTTAATACTTTTATATCAATCTTTTTCTTAACGTTGTAATTGTCGAAATCGTCTCGCTTTTCGTTTCTATATCTAGAGATTCGAAATATGTTGTTATAATCTAGTTTTAACTACTCTAGTATCTCGACATTCCAGAAGTTGTAACGCTAACTTCAGATATTATTTGTCTATTGTTTGTCTTGCAGTAAAATAACTCAACATATTGTTGAAACAATACGTATATTATTATTCTCTTTATTTTGTCTAAGCTTCTGGCGATAAGTTTTATACTTGTTCAAATCTATATATCAAGAACAAGAACAATATCTAGTTCTATCTTCCGAAATTATAGTATCGCGTTTACTATTTAGTATACAAGTTGTATATTTTTCCTCTTTGTTGTTATAATTTACTACTTGTCTATCTAATTTCAGGACGTTCAACAAGTCTTAGTCTTCGAATCGAATATTCGTATTATATTGCTAATACTAGATTTTATTGTGCTTGCTCTTATAGTCGATATTCTAGTTAGCGTGCTAGACTACTATATATTTTTAATAATTGTCTCGTTTATTGTTATATCAATAGCTATTGATCTTTTAAGTATTTTTACTCTTAGTATCTCTTTATTCCAATAGATTGAATATTAGATTCTCTTCGACTTTAATATTGACACTAATATACAGCAGTCGCTTCTGATAATTTAGATCGTGCTTTTAGAGATAGACGTCTTGATAGACATGTTATTAATTACAATAACGTAGACTCTGTTCGGCGCAATATTCGTAATTGTTGCATAGAATGTCTTTGACAATGTACTTTGTACGAACATTTACGTCGTTATATCTGATTTCAATGTTTAAGATCTTCTAAATGGTAACGCAATTACGATTATCACGAGTCTATCAGTCTCAGTATAGTCGCAGTTCCTGACTGTCTACAACAAATCTATTACGGAGACTTTCTACGTCGCTGTAATATTAGAGGCGCTTAGCATAGTCGAAGCGCTGAAAATTGAATAAAAAAGTGTGAAAAAGAAGAAGTTGGTATAGGAAATAAAAGACAAAATTAAGAAGAAGTAAAATATATCGAATAAAATAACACTTAAGAGATTACTTAGTTACTGAATCAAATAGTTGAATCTGTATCAGAATTTGAGATAAAAATAACTGGCAATTTCTAACTACCAGGTCCCGATAAAGAGGTCTCGGACTTATTCTATTCTTTCTTGTCATGGCAAGATCTTGCAATTGCGTGACTTTATGCACAGGCTGCTCGGGACGAGACTACCTGCTTTTAGTAAGGTATTCCTAGTAGTTAGATCTGGCGTTGTAGGCTCGGAATTCGCCTCATCTTCCCTTGGAGGAGAGATCAAAGAAGATGGAAGATGCAGACGTAGAGGTTGAAATAGGAGCGGAGCTAGGGCGGAGCTAAATTAGGTCTGAGACTACGTAGGAGATGGGTGGGGCTTGGGGCGGAACCAGAGGCTAGGGCTATAATCTCGGGGGAAGGAAGGCGGGGGGCGGAAAAAGAACAATTGTTGAATAATCTACGAGTCAGCTTACTGGAATGCGCATTCATAATTCGTTTTGGTGCGTTCGGTTTCCTACAAGAAGATGTAGCTGGAATACAATAGCTTTTGCCAAATCTGTTTGGTATCCGGCCTTCACGAGAGCCCGTTTCCCGAGTCAGGAAGGGGGTTATAGATGATGATATGATAATCTTGGGTGTATATGGAGGAGAAGGTGGTAGTTCCAAGAATCCTATTCTCGGAATGTTGAGAACTAAGTTGTTAGCAGTTCATCTATGTAACATCTAACACCTATCTTTTTAAGCCTGAATATATAGATACACACATCTATTCTCTCTAAGTATACACGAAGCTTTGGATCTTTGCTATCCATATCTGTGATTGTAGCCAGAGGAACAAATCTTTAGTAATCTCCAGCAGTACAGGCTTTTTAGATATTAGACTATATCTCGACGATTGATCGGTTGAGATGAATCTTTTGACGCCGTCTCAACATCAAAGCTTTGCTGTACAGTAATTGATTTATTGGAGCTCAAGCTCCATTGTTCGTTCTTGTTGGGCTTGCTTCTGGTCGATTTCTTGGGAACATCGCGCAGACGGAAACGATCGGAGCTCGTGGAATGTCCGAAAAGTACACGGCGGAACTTGGAGCCAGAGCCGTCGTAGCAGAGCCCTGCAGGACAGGGGGGCTAGTGCCGGGGATGAGGGAGATTAAGGGGGCATTGCTTGGTCGTCTGTTATACTATTTAGTATAGCAATTGTCTATTGCACATCTCTTTTTTCTTCTCTTTTTTATTGTATTCGACTCTTTTAATTATTGTATATACTACTATCTTTTTGCAATTGTTTTTTTCATATTATTGTCTTGTAGTTTTTTTTTCTATATTACTATTTTGCAATTGTTTTTTCTATCTTTTATTCTATTTTTTTTAATCTATTGCTTTTGTTGTTATAATATTTTGTAAAAACAAAATTACTAATATTGTTACAATTTAAAAATTACCTAATATTTACTATATATTTTATATTAGAAAATCTATTTTTAAAATACAATTAAATATTTGTTTTAATAAAAAATTCAATGTTTTTTTGCAATAAATATTTAAAAATATTTTATATTATTGTTAATTATTATTTTCTTTTTTGCAATTATAATTTTCTTGTTTTTTATTGTTATCTTTGTTTGCAAAAGAAAGAAATAGTAGACGAAATATTGTTTTAAATAATAAAATTGCTAATTTTTATTTTAGAATTAAAATAGTAGCAAAAGAAATTATTATACAAAAATAAATAAATAACAACAAAAAAGTGTCTTGCTATACAAAAACTTTAATTGTAGAATTTAATAATAGATAATATATATATATTTGTTTTTATAATTTCTATTAATTTGATAATATTGTTAAGTTGTATTGTTAAAACAATATTTAAATTTAATATTTTTGCTATTATATTTTTCAGTACATTGTGTTGTTATCTAAACAATATTTTCTATAATAGATTAGATATTAAGAATATTATAAAATTTACTATTAATTTTTTTTTGTTACAATAATAGATATATTTGATTTTTTTAATAGAAAAAATTTTCTAAATTTAATTTACATTTTCGATATTTATATTTTTATTGCTTTTAACTTTGTTTTGTATTTAACAATAAAATAAAAACTCTATTAAAATATTATTTTCTATTGTTAATATATAATAGATATAGTAGACTACAAAAGCTTTATTTCTATTAGACTATACTATTAAAAATTTGTTATTTGTACTATTCAAATAAATTATAATGATTCTTTATATTTAATATTAATATATTTCGAGATAAAATAAAAGTTTGTTAATATTTCTAAAAAATAATTTAATTCTTTATTTTTGTTATTATTTTTGCAAAAACTATATTTTATTGTTAATTTTGTAAAAAATATTTCTATATTTATATTTAATAAATAACTTATTATTACAAACAATATTTGTTATTAATAAGTTAAATATAACAAATATAGCAACAATATTAATTGTAGATATAAATATATATATATATTTTGTTAAAAAACTTATAATTCTAATTGTTGTTTTAATAAAATATAACTTTTAACAATTTTATTATCTTTTTTGTTTTCTAATATATTTAGTTTGTTTATTTTTGTTTCGAAAAACTTTCTATATAATTTAGTATTGTTAAACAAATCTAATTTATTATTAAGTAAATCTTTATTAATAGAGAAATAATACAAATATCTTGCAAAGTATTTTAATAAATATTTTGTTTCTATTTTTTCAGAAATTATTATACAAAATATTAAAATTAAATATATTAATCTATATATTTTTTATATAGATACAAATTATATTTTTGCAAATAAAATTTCTAATATATTTACTATTAATATTAATAAATAGCTACAAATAGATTGTTTAATTGTATTATTTATTTTGCTATTTAATATATATATATATATATATTATTAGATCTAGTATCGAAATATAACAATAAATAGAAATATATTTATAATCTTTTCTTCTCTAAAAATATTTTTGTTAATAATAGTATTTTTTGCAATTAAGAAGCTCTTAAATATATTGTAATCAATAATACTATTGCAACTCTTATTATATAAGAACAAGAAACAATATTTTTTAAAAAAAAATTTGCTAATATTTTTAAATATATAGCAATAGCAATATTTAATTAATAACTGTTAAATTTTTAATAAAATCTTGTTTTCTATATAGAAAATTTTCTGCTTTTTAAATTACAAATTGTTCTTTTTTTTTATATTTATTTGCAAAAAATTTATATTATATCGGCAAATCGGAAAGACAATCTATTAAGTTCAAAATGTAGATTTGATCTAGATAGTCTAGAGTTGACTCGAGACTTGCTCGAGAGACTCTCGAAAGCTTGTATTTAGAAAGTCAAATAAAACTTAACAAAAAGTATAATTATTGATGTTCGAGATACGCACAAACTCTTGTAGTACTTCGATTAACTCTCTATTTGTTACTTATTTATATTATAGTAATTTGTATAGTAGAATCGAACAATTTGTAAGATTTCTACGCGTAAGTTATGCGTCGACAAAGACGTCTTTATTGCGTAGTTGTGCAATACGTAAATTGCGCTTGCGATAGATTGCATTCGTAGATTGCATTCGCAATAAATTGCGTTTGTAGATCTTGACAACGCACAAGTAATATTCGAAGAATTCTTTACTATTTTTTAAATTTCTTGATTGACTACGAGCGATTTCGAATCAATTGTATCTTGCTAATAGAGCTTAAGAGCTAAGATATACGCACAACAACTTTGGAAGCCCTAAATAACTAAGAGTTTCTAGAAAGAATTATTCCAATTTGCCAATATAAATATTAATATATTTTTTTCAATAATAGATTCTTCTATACTATTTAAACAATTTTTTTGCTATTTTACTACTTTTTATTAATATCTCTTTTTATTAAAAAGAGTAAAATTTGTTTTGCAATTTGCTAGAACTATAAAACGATAAAAAAAAAAAAAATTTATTAGATAGAATTTCTAAATATTAAAATAGATAGTAAAATAATAGAAATATATTTATTTTCTACTAAGTTGTAGTAAGTTTGTAATTTTATTATTATAATAACAAAAGCAAAAACATTTTTGTATTAAAATCTAAAAATTCTAGTAAATTTTCTATTTTTTGTATTAAAATAATAATATCGAAATATATTTTTCTAAATATTTTATATATTTTTTTAACAAAAAATATATAATATTACAGTATTATTGTCTCTATAGCAAAAGGTATAGTCTAATAGTATTATTTTCTATTGTATTAAAATAGTATTAAAATTCTATAATTTATAGTTTCTTAATTAATTTTTTATATATAAATAAATATATTTAATTTCTAAAATATAGATAGTTACTAAATATTGTATAAAAATAGTATATTTGTTAACGTTTTTTCTAAGCGTTATTCTAGTTATATTAAGAGCAAAGCTCTTTATATTAATACTTACAAAATAAAAATAATTTTCTATATTTTTTGTTTTTAATTGTTTTGTTTTTGCAATAACAAGATTATTATTTATAATAATAATATTGTTGCTATTGTTAGTTTTAATAAAGAATCTATTTGCAACAATTCTATAAATCTACTGTAAAATATTGCTATAATTTTTGTTTTTAACAATATATTAATAGAATTAATTTAAATTAACTCTAAATTAAACAAATTTGTAGATCTACTATTAAAAAATAAATACAAAACTATTGCTAACAAATATTTATAGTTAATATATTTTGTTGTTTAGATTCTTGCATTCTATTTAATTTCTAATATATAGAAATATCTTTAAATCGAAATACAACTCTCTTTCAATAGTTAAAGTTTGCTACTATTATAAGAAATCTCTATTCAACAATCTTTAAAAGCTATATATAATACTGTTGTTTTTATTTTAATTGCAGTATTTTATTTATTACTATTTAAAATTTTGTTAATTAAGTTGTTTGTCTAAATCTCGATTGTATTAAAACAAAAACTATTAAAAAAAAAATTGCAATTTTTGCTCTATTTATATTGATAGAAACTATTTTAATTATACAATTTTTAGTAGTTTGCTTTTTCTTTGTATTATACGCAATATTAAATATTGTTAGAGCAACAATATTTTTTGTAAATGCAAAATTATTATACAAAATATCTTATTAAATATTCAATCTATTTTTAATATAAATATATAGTTAGAAGTTACTTTTTATACTATTTTCTATCTTGTTTTTATAGATTTTTTACAAATAGACAAATTTATATAGAATATATACAATTTAAATAATACAAATTTTGTTAATTAATTTATAATAAGATTATCTATTAAATTTTTGACAAATAGATTTGAACTTAATATTTCTATCTTTAAAATAAATCTTTTTTGCAAAGATATTATTTTTAGAATTACTACTATTAACAATATTAATTGTACAATTGTTTTTTTAAAAAGAATACTTCTTATAGTATTTAATTGCTTTAACAATCTTTTATTTAATATTAACAAAAATATCTTTAATAGAAAAAGAATTATCGATATTTTTTGTTAGAGACTTTGCTCTTTAAATTATAATAATTACTATATTAATTATTTCTTTTATTGTAATATAGCTACTAAAATACGCAATTCTACTATATTAGAAACTATAATTATATTTTTAGATTATTAAAAGTTTAATATATATTTTCGCTATATTAAGATTAATTTTGATTTAATTTTGTAAACTTTATATTGTTATTAGAATTGCTAGTTTTTATTGTTCTTATTTTAACAATATTATTTTAAAACTTAAAAAAATTTAATTAACTTTAAAATAGTTTTAATAATTTTGTTAATAACTTTATTTTATTAACAATCTCTTTTGTATATATTTAGATAGCAATAAAATATTTTTTAAAATAGTTAATAATTTAATATCTATATATAGAAAATAGATATTTTTGTTGTATCTTTTTTAAATTTTTATTAGATTTTTTTTGTCTATTTTTAAATTTCGAAAGCAGTAGCAAAGTTTTGTAAAACAGAAAAACTAATATTAAAAATAAAAGAGATTAAAAAGATATTGCTTAATTGTTTGCTATACTATTTAGTATAGCAATTGTCTATTGTATTTCTTTCTTTTCTTTTCTTTTTTATTGTATTCGACTTTTTTAATTTGCTTTTTTATTCTTTTTGTTAGACTGATCGTTCGGGTCGGTTTTTCCCCAAAATCTATAACCCGACCCGAAAGTTATATCTAATTAGGCCAAGTTTTAACCTAATATAGTTAGTATTTTCATAATTTATGCAATTCGGTTCCAACTGTTGGAACCGAACGGTCAGTCTACTTTTTGTTTTTGTTATTTAGATAGAAGAGAGTTAGTTAACTTCGAAGCAATTCTGATAACTCTATTAATAACTTTGTTTTATCGACGATCTCTTTCGCACGCATTTAGACAACGATAAGATACTTTTCGAGATAATCGGTGCTCAAACACCTGTATACAGAAAATAGGCATCTTTGCCGCATCTTTTCCAGATCTTTGCCAGATCTTTTCTGCCTGTTTTCGAATCCCGAAAGCAGTAGCCCTAATGGTTACTGCTACCGTCTGCTATGGCTACGCAAGAGGACTTCATCACCAGACGGACGAGAACCCAATCTCCCCAACCAGGGGATGGAATATGCCCCACGGCCACTCAACACAATGATACGGCAACAGCCAGCTATAAAATATGGGCAAAGCTATTATCAGAAGCGAAGGAAAGCACAGGTAATCTTCACATTGCTGATGATCTCTTGGAACTTCTCCAGCGGATTCCGGAACTTTACGCACATCATGGAAAAGCATTCTTAATCCATGACGAACCCTATCCTCAACTTAAATACGCTCTGGAATGGGTGACAACAACAGACTCGACTTGCGAACAGCCTATCAAACGCACATATCACTACCAGACCTTGGGAGTTCTTCGACCACTGACGTGCGAATACTCGGACGTCTTGGAGGATACTCTCCCGTGGCCGAGACTTCAAGCGGTCCAGATGAAACATCTCTCCCGTCTGATTTGGGCTTGGGCATATATACTGTCCTCTCGATGGGTAGAAATTCTAAATATGGCAGGTGAAAAAGCGTTGATGAACCAAAGTGAAAATATCAATACGGAGAACTTTTGGGAGGTGGTTATCGGACGGCAGTGGCAGGCCACCATGACTCGTGGCGAAAAGACCTTCTATGCACCATGGTGTATGGAGCGACACGCTGTAGCTCCCGAGTAAGTTCTTCATTGTACAACGACCATCTTCAGGAACTTACACCTACGCCTAGTGTGAACAAAGCAGAAGCGCTACCAAATTCGCTATATGCCTTTCAATTCCTGGAAAGTTTTTGCTTGTCAGAAGGTGTTACAAAGGACTGTGCTGCTATGGCGCTTGCTGTGGTCCTGATGTTCCCGGAGCATAGAGCTGGCCCAATAAAACTTTCACCTTTGGCCGCAACAGCGCGTATCCATGGTTCTCCAGGCGTCGAAGAGAAGTACTACAAAAGGCTGTCCAGATGCGTCAGTCGGTGTATAACGCTGAGCTGTTGCGACGAAGGCATCGCTTCCCTATTATGCAGTGGATTTTTCGAGCCTAAAATACCCTGTAACTTGATCGGGGCCCACTTGCTCGGCATCAGAAAAGCCATCGAGCCGATGAAAAGTGATCCAAAAGTCTTCGCTCGCTTGATGGTTGGGCAAAATCCAAAAGCCTCCTTTTTGTGGCTTGCAGCAATCTGGATGAGTCAGGCGAGCAAGTTTCTGGACTCTGCGTTGGGGGGTATGCCACCTATCAGTCTTCCGGTGGCGTCTTGGACGGGAGCCTTACAATCTTTCATTCAAGTAGGCTATCACTCAATCTCGAATCGAAATGGATTCATTCCACGCGCCCAGGAATTCAGTGCTATCTATCTCGTTCGCTCTGATGCTGTTATCCCCTTCACACCATCACCACCATTTGGCGAAATAGCGGTGTTAGACATCAGCCTTGATATTAGAAGGCATTTGTTGCATGACCATAAGCCAATACAATCGACAACATATTGGATCTTTGAGACAGAAGAACTACACTCTGCTCAGAAAAAGCCGAAGAGAATAGACCGCCCCATTTTGCAGCTACCATCAATTGGTCGGGCTTCAAGTGACGACAGCTTCAAGGCAAAGTGAGTGACAAACTGCGACGCCTGAAAGACATTACTAATTCTGCTGCAGCAACCATGTCGAAGACGCTGTCGATAGAGTGTCCAGCGACGCTACTCTTAACCTGTTCGCGTGGTACAGAGACCTTGAGGGAGGTCTATGGCTTGAAGAAAATCAAGATAAACACGCATGGATCATTTATGATTCAGATGAAGACGATCCCCGAGAAGACGAAGAATTCAAACCTTTATTAGATGATTCTCGCATTCGGAGCTGGCGAGAGAGTGCAACTCCAGACGCCGTTTTCAAAAAGTTTTGAGCTCAAATTGTAGAGCTGCTTCGAAATTATAATTTGCTCTCTTCGCATTTGTGAGTTTCGTGATGGCTGTAAAGTCGCAGCTGGGGGAAAAGATGATGTTCACTGCGTTCGTTGGTGGACCGGTCCCGCAGCTGCCACTCCCCTCCGCCTGAATTGGTTGATGCGCATTGACTTCATCACATACTTTGAGGGATACGATTGTAGCTCTGAATCAGACGATTCGAATGCCCTCAAAATGATTGAATAATATCGAGGTTTGATCTAGTAAATGGGGTTGGGGATGTTCAGTGCGCTGGTTGACCGATTCCCTCGCATCCCACCACCTTTCCCGCCCGGATCAACCCATGCGCTCTGACTACCTCACATACATTGAGAATCAGATCTGTATATCTGATCGAGCCGAGTTTTGCTTCAGAAATAATTGAAAAATATCGAGATTTGATCTAGCAAAGGGGGTTGAGAATGTTGATGTAACGGAATCTACCTTTACTGCTAGACTATGGTCAGTCCTGGCACTTTAGGGTTGAGGTGGGGTCTAGGTCTGGTAGTGGACAACGAAGACTAGCTCAATAAAATTGCTATGTCTGAACTCAACACTTCTGGTCTACTATATATCTCGCAACGAAAATTAGATACTCCAGTCAAATCGAGTTTTCTTTTAGCGCTAAACTTGCTTGTTTCTACAAAATAGAATAAAGATAAAAGCTATTAGAAAACAATATTCTCGATATTTCTATTATTAAAATTAATACTTTAATAGCTTAGCAAAGTAGACTTTGCGTCTACTTGCTTTTGAAATTTTTTCTTTAATATATTGTTCAATTTTATATATAGAACAGCTATTGTCTTGTAAGATTTTATATTAGTTGCTCGAGTATCTTTGTAATAAGTTAGCTCTTGCAATAAATA
>JAABUL010001846.1_pt1 | contig 37778 bp, 56 predicted proteins | sample 5559151 | NCBI WGS metagenome assembly JAABUL01 (sample SAMN10711876, study PRJNA513368) | rock metagenome | isolation source: Antarctica rocks | place: Antarctica: Victoria Land, Pudding Butte sud | reverse complement strand
CCCGGCGCGCGCGGGGGGAACATCTCATGTCCTGTATTTGATGCAGCTCATGAAACTGGGCGACAGCATCTCATATGGCAGCTGAGCTAGAGCAGCATGTTCTGCAACCAAGAACTGGAGGTGCTCGGATACATTCAACAACAAGAAACGCACCACGTTGTCTTGGGACCAGCGGCCGGGCATGACGGTGAGCAGCGCGGTGAAGTCGGGGCCCTCCTCGCTGCCGGGCGCGGCGACCTCCGAGCCGCCAAAGTGGTCGGTAAAGGACTCGCTAGAGCCGCCGCCGATGCCGGCGGCCCAGTCCCACAGGTTGGCACCCTCCCGCTGCATCGATGGCGGCAGCGACCCGTCCTCACGCAGGTGCGGGCTGCCGGCGGGCCACTGGCCCAGGCCAGGCGCCGTCGGCGGCTCTTCAGTGTAGCCGCCGCCGCCGCCGCCAGCGCGACGCCAGGCGGCGGCGTCGGCGGCGCTCGACGTCGGCCGCAGGTAGCGTGGCGACGGCACCGCCGCGTCCGAGTGCGGCGACAGCGGCATGCCGGCGCCGGCGCGGGGCGACGGCGCCGGGCCGCCCCAGCTGTGGGTGTTCGCGCCGGCGGCGGCGCCCGGCGGCTGCGACGCGGTGCCGTTGGGCACCAGCTGCGGCTCGCTGCGGGAGGGGCACAGCATCCAGGAGTGCTCAGGGGCGTAGCCAGCGCCGCGTACAGGGGGAGCGTCGCCAGGGTGGGGGTCCCAGCTGCCGCGCCGGAGGCCGGTCACCAGGCCCGGCGGCTGCATCAGGCTTGGGCTCCTGCAGTTGAAGTGAGGACATGGTTCATGTCTTCCGACACAGGAGAGAATCGATGGTGCTGGGGCTAAGTCTGTGGAAGCTACCTGGCTGTAGAGGCTACCTGGCTGTAGAGGCTAGCTGGCTCTAAAACCTGCTGTCACTTCATCATCATCCACACAGCAGCAGCAGCAATCACAGCTGTGTTTGGCAGGGAGTCTGCCGGGAGCTGCGGAAACTAGGCAGAGACAAGACACACACCTGGTCCATCCTTCTGGGATGTATTGCGATGCGGCGCCCGCCCGCGGCGGCGTCACTGGCACGTCTGTTGCCTTCAGCGGACCGCCGCCATAATGCCCGCCGCGGCCGCCGCCACCGCTGCCGTCCCAGCCGCCGCTGTAGGCGCTATGCCCGCTGCCGCTGCCGCCGGTGACAATGCGAATGCCGCCACCGCTGGGCGGCGGCGCGTGGCCATCGCCACAGCCGTGCTCCTCGCCTCTGGGCAGCGGGTACCTGCCGCCAGGAGCACCGCGGCTGACGGCCGCCAGCGCCGGCTGATACTGCTGCAGCAGCGCCTCCAGTGTAGACGGCAGGCCCTGGCCGCTGCCGCCGCGCTGCGGCGAGCCCGCCTGCCTGCCGTCTCCTTGCTGCGGCAACGAAACGGAAAGGGTGAGACTTCAGCAGGAGGATCAGATATGCAGGCCTGCACTCAAGAATGGGAGTGCTAGGAGCAGTAGATGAAGAGTCCACCGCTGAAGCAAAGACAGGCCGGACCGAGTGCTCAACAGCTGAAACGCAAGTGCCTGGCAGGATGACAGACTGCGCAAACAACAGCCGCACGGCACACCTGCGTCTGCATGACGGCCTGCACAAAGGCAGTCACCAGCTGCTCTAGGGGGGGCGCCACCTGCCGTGGCTGCTGCCCGGCGTCGCTGCCAGAGGCCTCGCTGCCCTCCGGCGGCAGCAGGTTCTGCGCCGTCACGCCCGTGTGCTGACCCGCCGACGCGTCCGACAGCGCGGCGCTGCACAGCAGAGAATGCCAGACGGATCAGTGTCGACCCATGATATAAAGCAGGCAGGCCCCGGGCATGGGCCACTGGGCGTGAAGCATGACCGGGCGAAAGACACACGTGCACGCTACTGCAGGCATGCAGGCATGCAGGCTGTACCACCAAGACAAGAGCGCACACCAGGATGCCACCCTGCCCCCATTAGTCAGCGGGCAGCTGCGAGGTTCCTGCTGACATGCCTGCTGACATTGGAGTTGCTTGTTGACGTGATGTCGTCTCGTTGTGTGTGCTGTCCAGAGCCGCACCTGGGCCGCCAGCGCCTGCACGCTATTTGGCAGCGTCTGCGCGCTCTTTGGCGGTTGCACATGTCTGCTGACATCTCCATGCTGCCGGCCACTCTCCATGCCACAAGTCGCACCTGGGCGCGACCGCCAGCGTCTGCACGCTCTGCGGCGTATCCATGAAGTCTGCGCCTGTTGGCAGCTCGTGCGGCAGGTCGTCCCCCGTCGCGAAACTCGCTGCGCGCGCCAGCGCCGGCGCCGGCGGCGACTCGGGCGCTAACGCCGGCGACGACAGACTCTGCCGCACGCCCCCTTCGCTGCCCTGCAGCACCATCAGAGGCTGTGAAATGCTGTCAGTGGTCGTTTGAGCTGACGTGGTGAGCCACAGCTGAACAGCAGCGGCTTGTGTGTAGAGGATCATAGCCAGGCAGGACATGAGCACGGCGGCACGCAGGTCTCGTGTACTAGTGATGCCAGGTTCAAGAGCGAGCGCTGTGGTCTGTGCATGTATTTCAGCACCGCGCACATGCGAGGTTGGCGCCGCTGAACATGCGGCATGCTGCCGTAGTTCAACTTGTTCAACTTATTCAAGCAATGTGAGGCAGCCACCTGCTGCTCGTCGTCTTGGCGGGTCTTCAGCAGCCTCCTGCGCTTCGCGGCCTGCTTCGGCGCCGCCAGGCCGAGCGCGCAGCCGACGTGCGGCAGGCCCGGCACCAGCTGTTTGGAGCAGTGTGGACATTCCTGGAGTTCGCAGGCGTGGCCGCCCTGCCCCACCGCCGCCCGGCACGGCGCCCGGTGGTGCGCTCGCAGCCTGCATTGCATGATCGCTCAACGTCAACACGCAGTCGTCCGTTGTGCCACAGGCGGCGTCAATTCGCCGGGAGGCAATAGATTTGATACGAGCAGGCGGGAGCTAGTTAGGGCCGACACCGCCCCCGAGAACGCCGGCCAGTCAGCTGTTAAGGGCCAGACTCTATGCAAAGACTGGCAAGTCACGCTGACCACACGTGTGGGCATCGAAATATTCATGTCATCGCTGACGTCGCCAGGCTAACACGCGCGCCCAGCTAGCTTGCTGCATGTGTGACGCGCCGCTGCGCCAATTCAGCTTGGGGCGTTTATGACGACAGCGTCGTGCAGGTCGCCGAGTGGCGTAGTTTTCGTCCTTCGGACCATGTGCTAACAACCCCAGCAAAGTGCACGCCCCACCCTGGTCGCAAAATCGGCGAGACCTGGGGCCGCCGCTGCTGGGATTCAACAGCTCTATAGTACAGGAAGACTCACGCCGATGGCAGTAGTCGCGCCTGCCGCGGCAGCTGCATGGCGTGTCTCCCATCCCATGGGACGGCACAGCAACTCGACGCGACAGCTGTCAACAAACAGGCCCTGGCATCGCAACCCTGGGCGCAAAGCACTGCTTCACGGCTGCTTGTGTCTACAACCAGCCTCTGTGTCATGATAGTTCGTGAAGGACGCGCGTCTAACGCCCCTGCTGACAACACAATTTTGCCCGTGCCCAACCGCTGACTAGTACAGAAAGAGAGCTCACCACGTGGCCCGACTATCGCTGTCATGCACACAAGGCCCCAAAGACCCCTTGCATGCGCTCTGCACGCGCGTGTTGTGCTGAGGTAGCGTTGTGCACCTCAGCTGTTGATGTTGCTGTTATGTCGGAAGGTAGCTGCAGGTGAACCTAACATCTCCTTCCCGACTATCTCAGGGACGCACAAGGCACACACATGGGACACAGAAAGAGAAAGAGATACTTTCTTCCATAGTTCTGGGAATCCTCTGCTGCATCCTGCACAGGAAACAGCAGCCAGTGAGCGATGGGGCCCCCCAGAGCATATTTTTTAGTGCATGTTGTGACTCCCCCGCGCTATCCAACGCGATCGCCGCAGTTTGCCACGAGGAATGTCACAAAGGCCATTCAGAGACACCAGGAGGGGTGTCAGTCAACAGACGGGCGGGGAAACGCACCAGGGAACGGGCATGAAAACACAGCGCCACTAACGCCATCCCTGCCCGGCCCCTTCTTGATCCCTTCCATGGCTGCTGTATGTCCTGATGGGGATCCTGCAAACCAAGGACAAAATTCTGCTTGGGGCTGGGTCGCTTGCAATTCGTCCAAAACAGGCAGGTAGCACGCCAGTGCTGGCATTGTTGGAAGAAGGCCCTCACATCATGTTTCGGGCACGCGCAGAATGTACTCACAGTCCAAAGAAGCAAGCGGGTGCAGCAAGCTGACCTGCGGGAGATATATGCGTCGGGGCCGGGGCGGCTGGCGGCGGCGGGGCGATCCTGGGAAGGCCGTGGTATCTTGCCCTACTATCTGGGCCACCCCTATCTGCAAAGTTGCTGCGCCGTGCTCACGAGATCTGCATCAGTGCTGAGAAAGGCTGTGGTATAACGCACGGGAGTGGGCTCAAGCGATTGTGCGCTTGAACGTGCGTAAAGGCCGGGTCTGCGCGTGCTTTTGTGCGGTCTGCGGCCACTGTAGCACACTAGCTGTCACGACTATAGCGCTAATTTTTGCGCGACATCATCTAGTCACAAGGGTTTAGCAGTTGGTTCCGAACGAGATGGTTTGATGGCATTTTCATCCGTTTCCAAGCCGCTGATACTATGGCAGGACAGATCCACGACCGACTGTCGGGTAGCTGCAAGCTTCGGGACCAGCTGCACCTACATCGTCACGCACCACTGCTCAGACGCAAGACGCCTACAGCTGTCGCTTCTGCTGCAAAGCGCGTAGGCAGGTGTGGCTACCAGGATGTCGAAAGAAGCATCAGACCACTCCCAAGCCTAGTCGAGTGAAAGAGTCGAGCTAAGTTGCATCGCAGATCGCAGGGCTCCTGGCGTGGTGCTTCCACCTATAGGCAAGTTTCGACAGGGCACTTGACTTCAAGGCCTGACATGAATAGCAGGGCACTGAAGGATTACTAGGCGTCCGATGGACATCGCTTGCTGACACACGGCGAGTCACGCTGATTAAGTTTTCATCAACATTCGACTGGACAAGGATGCACCTGTCGACGCTGCACCGCCGCGGTCGCAGATGACCCGACCGTTCAGCCGCTTGGCGGATACGACAAATTGTGACCTACTGCTCCAGCATGCGGCTTCAGCTTCTTCTGCCTGGACGCCCTGATGACCCGATCGCCAGCTGTATGTCCATAAGGTGTGAACTGCGGGGCCTGGTCTGGCTGCAACGACCAAGCAGTCCGAAACAGAGGACGTCTTGTGTTGTGCAAATCGATCATGCATGTGTTTTTGCAGGTGTGAGCGCAGTTCGACGCAGGCATCACGTGAAACGATGAATGACGGGGTATCATGCACTTGCGACTTGCTGTAGAATCCCGAAAGGGTTTTCCTCGAGATGAACGGCGGCCTACTTGTGGATCAGCTCATGAGTGCGCCCCTTATGCCGACGGCGAACCTGAATGAGAATGCCGGTAGACTTCATGCGGTCCAAATAACACATGTACGCAAGTGCGCATGTTGAAGCAGGTTTCTGCGGCCGCAGCGGCGGCGAAGAGGCCTGCATACAAAGAAAGCAATAGACACGCACGATTGAAACTTCACTTCAGATTTAAATGCAAATAGTTCATTTTAGTTGTTCACGAGCAAAGTCCTGGAGTCGCACCCCTTCCATGACGCATTTATGTTATAACATGCTGGGCCGAATCCATTAACATACCACCAGCCAGCACACAGACAACACACACGCGGTGAGGCCCAAACCGACATCAACATGCAGCCCTTTATCGCGCTGTACACCTAGACGGTTCATGATGAACAGTCTGCTAACTTCCAACATCTCGTCTTTGCGAACCATTGTTGAACGAATGACTATATTGCACATACCCTACCTATAGGATAGCTATCGCCAGATTCTTCTTTCACTTCGGGCTGCCTTGTCAACTAGCTCATCATGCTAGTTGTTGCCCCCGCTGCTGGCGCCCACCCCGGAGATTGCCCACTTGCAGCCATTGCCGGGGCAGAAGTCACCCACTTGCTCTCTACAGCCATTTCTTAGCTACCTACTCCGGAACGCGTACCAGTTCTGCCTGCAAATGTACACATACATAATATGAGCACACAACCAAGTGCTAGCTAAATGCATACATCAATATAGACATAAACAAGAAATAATGACCGTGAAAAAGTTCGAGCACAAGTTATCATCTCGGCATAAGTTTGAGCAGCAGATACGTGTCACTGGGCCGATGTCAGTGCAAGACTTACCTCAGCTTTTTGGATTGCAGTTTTGTGAACTGCAGGCATGCAACACGATGGTGGGTTGAGACATATTCTGGTGTGAGAAGCGCAACATGTCATGCAGAAGCGCAACATGTCAGACAACGACACTGGTGTGGGTTCACTTTCCTGGGTCATACAAAAATCTGGAAACGCAACACATCACACCCCTTAGTGGGTCTGAATTGCGCGCTGAACAAGACTGTGTGCCGAGACGGTCACACAAGCGAGGTAATGCAGTGTACTGTGAACCATCATGCTGCAGGTGACAAGCAACATGGCTGTATCGTGCAGGAGCATGCAATACCTGGGCTGTAATTCATGGGGCTGTGGTGCAGGAAAACAAGGGCAGTCAGTCTCCATTATCAATCGTGTGTGTATCTGCAATCATGAATGCTGGTCGTCCCACTCGCAGCCATGCAGGCGCATATGCCACGCTCAAGCTGCAGGCAACACGGTGCAGAGTTGCCAACTTGGCAAGTCATTACTTGTGTATTGGGTCGTTTCCGTATTTCGGGCAGCTGTTCTTGCGGTTGCAGTCCCAGCTAGGAGTCGCCTCATACGCGGTATCTGCAGCGCATACAGCACAAAGCAATCCATACAACATGGGAAGGCGACGTCCGCTCAGTCATCGCAGCCGCACTTGACCTGAGTCCAATGACGTCACAATTCCATGGCCAAATGATGGAACGTGAAACAAATGATGACAGGACTCGACTCGACTCACCTGCAACGCCGTCGCCTGGAAAGTTGCAACCGTTGAGGAAGGTGTGCTGGAGGCCCAGCCAGTGACCTGCAGGGCGGTGGCACAGATCAACACGGATGGCGTTGCACATACAGCTGTGCTGCTGTGGTTTTCGCATGTCACAAATATGCAAGCATCGGGGTGCGTGATGCCTTGAAAGGTCAGGTATGAATCACGAAGGATCCACGGCTAGAATGTATTGCATGAGATCAACAGCAGGGACATGCGCTGATGCGGCGAAACGAACAACGCACCGACTTCGTGCACCAGGGTCATGCCCAGGTTTTGGCCCGGAATGTTGCTCCCTGGCATCGAGTCTTTCCAGAGAAATACCCCGTCCAGCATTGGTGCGGTCTGCGTTTCAGGAGACACTCCTGAAAAAAATGGCATGTGAACCCAGAGGGTTTCATTCATTCATGAAGAGCAGAGCAAAGCGGAGCGGAGCGCAGCAGAGCGCAGCAGAGCGCAGTATAGCAACGTACAATGCCATTGACGGGCAGCGTGGTGACGCCGCCAATAAGGTAGCCATTTGTGGCGCGTGGGTAGCCGCTGCATGGCCATGGGACACGATGAGCTGCATATTATTCTGCACCGCGGTTTGAAGTTCACGACGACACACAGCTTTGAATGTGCTGGATGTGAAGTAAACTACCTCCATATGTTGAGGGCTGCCTGGGTGCCTTTGCGCAGCGAACGCTTCATGTTTTTGAAGTCGTTGCTGTCTGTCCTCGAGTTCAACCACGCATTGTTTGTCGTATAGTCCACGCTGTACAGCTGCGCGCCAGGACACAGCAGGGTCAGTGTGCTTTGGAATCAATACTGACAATTGCACTGTTGCAATGGCGTCATATGTGCATGTCCGCCGCACGCGCCCCGCCTGCTGGCGCCCCTACAAGAGCTGCACAGGCGATGCCGGACCACGCTTGAACCGCCGGTGCGAACCATGCGGGACAGGCTTGCAAGCGCTACAGCAGCGAGACGGAATGCGCTTTAATGTGTGTTTGGGCGTCCACTGCGCCGGGACAATTGCGCAGCGGGACAAGAGGAAAAGCAGGGCTGAAAACTCAGCAAAAGACCCCCACCTTGAATTGTATGTTGGCCTCTTTGAACACCCTGTTCAGGACCACCATCTGCTTGCTGATCAAGCTCAGCGGGATGTTGCCCTGATTATAGGTCGTCCCGTCGCGCAGTACGTGCCAGTATGTCGGGACGATCTTGATCAGTGGACCATACTGATTCGCCAGCAGGCGCGCCGTCGTGCCGTTGCCTGCGCGCATGGGCGATAATGTGAATCCGTGTGGCACTTCCACAAGTTTCGCACGACCAGCAGGGACAGAAGTATCCTCATCCTCCCTGTGCACGCGTGTCCTTTGAAGAAATGAAAGGAAGAAATATGAACGCCTACTTGACTGGTACGCAGCGTCCTCTTCAGCCTCGAAGAGCTCCGCGGCCGCCAGCGCCGGCGCCGCGACGGCGTACTCCTCCGCCGTCGGCTGCGTGTGGGAGCAGCGCTTGGTGCTGCGCGCCGCTTTCAGCGCCTCACCTCTCACGCCCAGGCCCGCAGCCGCTGCAAGCTCAGTGGCGCCGCCGCCCGCCGCTGCCAGGCTGCTGTTTGCCACCTCGAACGAAGTTGTGACGGTCTCGACGGCGGCCAGGATGTCAGTGAACGGGGAGCAGGCGGCTGGGTGCGTCAGTGCGGCCACTGCCAGCAGGACAGACGCCGCTGCGACCAGGCTACCGCGCTGCGCCGCCATCATAACACTCGCCGATTAACGAGGCCGGTGAGCGGTGCCGGTCAGCGACCTCGCTCACCGCAATTAGAATGCGTCGACAGAACCTGCGGGGAAGCATCAACGCGTGGGCGATTTCAAGGTTAGGAAAGTCGCAATTTACGGAAACGACGCGTATTGGTATTGCTAGCCCGCAGGCCGGCAGGGACCAAGCAACGACGATCGAATGGTAATCCGGACTGTTGAAAGATGCTGCACCTGCCAGCAAGCGACTTCGGAGCCAGGTGCACATGCATCGCCACGCACTAGTCCGCCTAGACGCAGTAGCGTACGCACAGCTGTTTCTTCTGCGGTAAAGTGAGTAGGCGGCCGAGCCCGGTGGTGATTCTCACAGAAACACACCAGCTGCCCGCCCTCCGAGCGAGCCTCATCGGAAGAAAAGGTGCAGGGACTGATGAACCATGTATCGTCATATCCAGCAATTGCAGAAGCCTTGACGAAAACAATCTGATAGGGTCAACATAAAACGCACAGTATCACGTTCACCGCTGCAGCCAGCGCATCGCATGCTGACGCCTGCCGATCAAATTATATTTCGGAAACGCACCTGCTGTGCGTGCCGTCGTGCAGCACCGCCGCGGCCGGGCTTGACGCGGTCGTTCTTTGCAGTAGTGACCACTGAGGACCGGCTCGAGGATGTTGTCTGCGTCTGCCCATGCAGAATTGTGCAGATGGGCACAAACTCCGCTTTGGGCCTATTGCCAGCTGTGCTATATGCTCAGAGGGGCGAACCTGAGCAATGACGGGGACTTAGTTTGACTCGACGACCGTGGTAGATCAAAACCAGCTCTTCGATCCTTTGCGAACCGACTCTTGCATGTGCTCTTGTAGGTTGTCAGCGCATTTCAACGCAGATCGACGCATTTCTTGAGCTGCATGAATCACGTGACAACTGATGACGAGTGCTGACGTGCCGGGATGTGATAGGCCAGTACTACTTGGTTGGAACCTCGACCTGTAGGGACAGAACGGATGTCCGTTCTCAAAACTGCATTGCACTGAAGCACCGGAAGCCTTTCGTCTCATTAGGACTCTGCTGCGTGACGGCATCCACAGTCGGGCCCGGCGCCCGGCACCTCAATCATCGCAGTCGCCAGGCCGGTCGAATAACACGCAGGATCTCGGCATTCCCATCGCATGATTGCCATATTGATTGGCGAAGCATCTCAGTTGACACCGAAACACATTTAACGAGAGCTGGCACCAGACCCGTCAACACAAAAGGTACTGGTGCACTCGTGGGATCTGATCAACAAAGCTGGACCAGGCACACCGGTGGCTGCTGCAAGCATGTGACCATTGGCAGCAATGATCTGCGGATTGCAACAAAGGTGCAATCGAAGAGAGCAAGCGTCCAACTTGAACCTGTCCGGTTTGATTCTGCAGGCCGCGTACGCACTGCACACGGACTCTCACAGGCCAGCAGCGGCGGGCCGCCGCTGGCTCTAGCTCCAGGCCGCGTTCCTTAAGCAGAAGCGGCGGCGGCAACTGAGGCAGCGGCAGCATGTGGGACCAGCACGACTCCGCGGAGAGTGGCGGGCTGCCGGCGGCCGGCAATGGCTACGCACAGGACAGCTGCGAGGTCAACGGCTACGCGCAGCACAGCGGCGAGCTCAAACCCCGCAAAAAGGGCATGAGCTCGCTGCGAGTGATGCTCATTGCCATCGCTGCGCTCGTGGTGAGCGTATTGTATCCACCGGCTGAGTGTGTGCACGTTTGGTGCCTGGTGGGCTCTGTCAGCGGTACCCAAGCTGCCTGTGGCGACGCCATTGCACGAGCCATGCGATACTGCTTGCGTGGCTCCGGAGCTCACTTGGCTGCGCCACCAGGCGCCGCAACTGACGCACCGCTGCTGTGTGTGACGCAGTTTGCGGGGCTGCTGCTGTACTCACAGCTGGTCCGCTATAAGCCTGGGCTGAATCAAAAGGTGAACGGCACGACCCGAGGCTGCAACGGCGTGGATTGAAAGAGCCTCATTTTGTTTGTGAACGACAGCCGACCTTCTGCAGCCGCATGCAGTGCCCGCATGCGGTTACCGCTCAGCAGGCAATGGCGAACACGGTTGCGGCGTCATAGCCACCACATGTATCGTCAGTGCCATGTCTCAAAATCACCCAGAAATCAGCCACAGACCCCGGGGCCTCAGCTGCATGCCGAAGCCTGAATGTGACGCTGTGCGCTTGCAGTACGGTCTGAAGGTCGGCAGCATGAAGGGCAAGCTCAAGGGCTTCCCCAAAGTGAAGCGCGTAGTGCAGCGGCGCGGTTTGGCGGCGCACCATGCAGAGGTGAGGCTTTGCATCTGATTCTGGTTTGGAAGAGCCTGTGGCATGTGCCCCTCATTACTGTGCTCGTTGTCCTGTGACGCACCCTCGGAATGCAAGATGCCCATACATGGCGGGTGCTCCCACCCAGGCAGGGGCTTTGCAAGTTACCCTTCTTCATTGCATCGTGCTGAATATGCACCGCCTGCCATACCTCTGCCCCGCCAGACAGCCAGCCATGCTCCTTGGCACCGCGACCGCAGAGCCGCAGCGCTGGCCCGCCCCTCAGGCGGCCTTTTGCAGGCGGAAAGCACGATTGTGCTTATGAGGAGGCCTATTGGTGCCTCCTCAGCTGCCTTCCTCAGCTGGCTTCGTCAGCTGTAATTCTGAGCTGTCCTCCTCGCGCTGGGCGCAGGACGGCCACGGCGACCACGGTGGCCACCACCACGGCAACGCCTCGGAGCACACGCAGACCACCACCAAGAAGACGGACCCGCATCTTGCCGTTGCCCAATCCTCCTCACCTATCTTGCTCACCTTTTGCGCAGGGCGACCACCACGGCAACCACCACGGGGACCACCACCACGGCGGCGCCTCGGAGCATGCGCAGACCATCACCAAGGAGATGGATCTGGACCACCTGGAGCACGCGGGCTTCGACCCCGAGGCGGCCGCCTTCGAGGACGGCATGGATCCGGAGGACCTGGGGTACGACGTGGAGGAGGAAGACGAGGAGGACTTTGCAGGTGAGAATTGCCTGAGGCACTGGTTCCTAGTTGAACCAATGTTGCATGCACCTTGATGGCGGCATTTGAAGACGGCATGGATCGGGCGACCTGGGGTACGACAAGGAGGAGGAGGTGGACGAGGCGGAGGAAGACGTTATGGGTGAGACTTTTCCGCAGAAATCCACCTCAGACGAAACCAGTAAGTCTGGAATGAATCAAGCTGCAGCACTGCATGGATACGGAGGAGCTGGAATATGGAGGATGAAGAGGAGGAGGAGAAGGAATACAGTGCAGGTCCATGGGAATCCTTATTGAACACCCCTCTGATCCTTGAATCAACACACTAAACAACAAACCTTCGACCCTAGGCGACCGCAAATGAGGACGGCATGCACCATGACCCTGCGGCGTGCATGATCCGCCACGCTGCACAAACCTGTTCTGGGCCTATCAACCACATGCTAATGACAGCGCTCTGATTCAAACTGTGTAGACACGGCCTGAATAGCACAGAGGCGGACACCACCATGACAGGTATAGGTACAGCATGAGCCGCCGGCCTCACCCTCCATGAACCTGTGGGCCTGATGATTACGATGTAATTATCATGTCCTGCTACCATTCTCAGAGGGCACGGCCAATGCGGACAAGCACCGTGACGGCGAGCATGAGCTGCACGACCCACGTGAGCCTGTGCTGCTGTGATAACCGGATTCTGCTGCCATCTGCAGAGGACACAGCCCACGCGGACGAGCACCACGATGGGGAGCATCATGACGGGGCGGAGCACGAGCACGACCACCACGCAGGCGGCCACCACCACCATCACGGCCTCCACGGCAGCAGCACGCGCAACCTGCAGTGCGCCATTCGCCCCCTTGTCACGCGTCTGGGCGGGCTGAGTTCTACTTTGAGACGGCCAGAAACGGCTTGGAAACCTTCAGCGATCATGTGAGCCGCCGCTGGCGGTTGCCTCAGTGTGCCTGAAGCTCAGCAGATTGATGGTGCAGGCAGGCCTTTGTTCGGCTGGCTTACGCTCACACCGCGTCACGACGTATTAATGCCGATGCTGCCGTGCCTGCGCCGCCGCAGCGGCCACGAGGCGCACAGCCGTCACCACGTGGGCTGCGACAGCACAGCACAGCAGAAGTAGTTGCAATCTACTTCACTTGCTCATGCCTTTGTGTGCTTCATCGCAGCCATGGGGGCGATGACGGCGCGCTGCACACAGGGGAGGTGGCACCTGTGGCCGCATGGGCGACTGGCAATGAACGTGTGTGCGGTACCGACGGTGTCGCTGACAGATCGTGGTGTAATCCTTTGCCATTGCAGCCATGTGGGCGACGACAGCGCGCTGCACGCGGGGGAGGAGCACCTGCACCTGCGGGAGGGGCACCCGGGGCACCACGCGCATGTGCCGGGACACACCGGGCCGCAGGTGCCGCCGCTGGCGCACCACGGTGAGCGGCATTACCGTTACCTCCTGTTGGACTGAATCCAGTGGTTTGCGGACTAATAAGCCACGATGTGCATGTGCCGGAGCACACTGGGCCGCAGGTGCCGCCGCCGGCGCACCACGGTGAGCAACTGATCGTCTTGAAATCGAGGCTTCCCGGGGGGTCAGCTCAAGGGTATCACTTATCGCACCGCCCGGGGGCACCACGCGCACATGCAGGAGCACACCGGGCCGCAGGTGCCGCCGCTGGGTCGGGAGTCCATCGCGTAAGCGCGACGACATTGTGCACGTGCCAGCACCCAACAAGCCGCAGGTCCTGCCGGTGGCGCATCATCTGCTACAAACTGCAAGAGTTGACAAGTGCCGTGCACTCCCTCAAGATTAAGTGATCGGACCTGGTGGGGGTGACTGCCAGACCAGTCAGAGCACGGCACATGCATGACCATCTGCAGGGCTCGAGTTCTTGTTTCCTTCTCTAATCCCATGTGATCGTGAAGACGAAAATCTTTCATCATTGCCTCCAACGGCCACATCTTTTTTTTTCGGCGGCGTCTTGGTCAATGGTGGCAGGTGGTGACATCGTGTGCAGCAGGGAAGGTGAGAGAAGGCTGCTGCAGTCACCGTTTCACTGCGCCCGGTGTGCTTCACGGGCACAGCAGCAACCTGCCGCAGCGCCAATCATATTTGCTAGCCAGCCCGCATTTGCGCTCCTCCCCTTTGGGCGGTTTTCCCCCACTGTTTGAAATGATGCTCCCGGCGGCTGCAGGGGGGTGGAAGACGTATGAGGGGCATGAGGACGACCCGCACGACCGGGAGCACAAGATCAAGGTGCGCCTCTTCCCTGGCATGTCCCGGATGATTCAGCGCTGTGTGTGGCCGATATACGTGGTCAAAAGCTCGGGTTTCCACTGTCATGTGCATCGCCTTCCTGCAGCCACATCACAGAGCGATGTTCTGTGCAGCCAAGCTTGCTAAGCTTCGCATGGAAAACCTGATCGATAATCGGAAATAATAACGAGTTCAGGCGCGTTTACTGCGCATTGGTGCAAGCGCTTCCTTGGCGGACGACGTCCTGCTGACCGACGAAACCTCTGAATGTTCGATCCTGAATCTTAGATTCAAATATGATCGCTAACAGGTGCGGGCGCGGTTGGCGGAGATCTTTCCGTTGATCGACAAGAACCGGGACATGCACATCGACCAGGCGGAGATGCTGGCCTGGCACGACGAGAACGGTGCGCGCCGCTGCACCGCTCAGAGACTCCTCCACCAATCTGCACACACAGATGCATGATGTCATGCTTTGGCCAGGTGCTTCACTGTCTTTTTCAGAGCCTCTGTATACTTATTGACACTTGAATTTATTAAAATATTTTATTTTTTTCAAGACAGGCCCTGCTCCAGTGTGCAGTCAGTCAGCTTTGAGCAGGCCAGCAGCCCCTTTGCATTATGCACAAACAATTTTTTTTGGACAGTAGTTTAGTAGCAAAACTATCAAAGCTGTTGACAAACCTCGGCTGCTGTTTCCAGACAGTTGCATCGTGATGCCCTGCAGGCAGGAACACCAGCGCGCGGCGAGCAAAGCGAGAGTTCAACTGGGCAGACACCAACAAGGACGGTCAGGTGAGCAGATATTCGTGTAAGATTTGCTGTGAAATTTGGTGTGGTCAACCCTGCTGCAGTCGCGCTGGCGCAGCACCTTGCATGCCAGGGGGCAGCACAGGACTCGGCAGCGCGACTCCAGCAGATGGCGGGCCACATTGGTGGAGTACCTGGCGAGCCTGCGCAGCAAGGTTGCCTAGGGTCCATGTCGTCGAACCGGGTTATGGAAGAACCCTCGCTACTGAATGCCGCAGGTGGCGCTGCAAGGAGGTCGATGGAAACGAGGTGGTTGGACACCCAGATGATTGACCTAAAACTGATGTCGAATCTGCATTTCTCGCTTCGCTTCTGTCGGCTTCTATTGCAGCCGCGTTGGTGGAGTACCTGGCAGACCTGTCGGAGGGGTCTAGTGTGTTTTAGCATCTCACATGGAGTTGTACTCAATGGTTTCTCGAATGCAGGTGACGCTGGCAGAGTATCTGGCGGACCTGCTGCCGGAGGACTTCCACGGCAACGAGACGGACGCGCAGATTGAGGCCAGCCCCGTGTGGTCCGACCCCATCCACGAGTGGATTTTGCACAACAAGGTGCACCCACGCTCGCGCCGCCACTAGACAAAATATGGCAGTGAGGAGACCGAGCTGGTCGATCCCTTGCACGAGTGGATCCTGCGCAACAAGCTGCGCCCGCGCTCACGCTGCTCCTCGACAGTCGAAGATGTGCAGAAGTAGGCGGTCAATTGGCTGGCCCCACGCACGAGTGGATCCTGCACAACAAGGTGCACCCGTGCTCGTGACACCGTCTCACATATAAGCTGTTTTAGAGACATGCAGTGGTGTGTCTAATCTGGCCGGCCCCCACCCACGATCCTGCACAACAAAATGCTGCCACCGACAGTCGTGTCGCCGCCAAGGGGGCTCAAGACATGTTGACACACCTTGTCAACGCCGCCTGCTTGGCTGCGCTGCTCAATGAGATTCGGCAGACGAGATGTTCAGGCGTTCAACCAGATGACCTAAGATGCCAGCGGCAGCAGCAGGGCTGACCTTGATCCCATGCTTAGTGTTTCTGCTAGTGCGCTGCTTAACACTGCATCACTGCCGCAGTGCCATCAAACCCTGTTTTCCCCGCAGGAGACGCTCTGGTTGGTGGACGCCGACAAGAGTGGCGGCCTGCTTGACGGAGCATGTCTGTTGTGACAGTGTTAATATCTGCCCCTTGTGATACTATTGCAGGAACGTTCCTGTTGGCGGACTCGAACAAGAGCGGCGGTCTCAATCTGAAGAGCACTTTGCGTCCACCCATTGTTCACTTTTCGCAAACCCGATTTCGGACCAACGACCCGGTGCTTTTTCCCCACGCAGGAGCTGTTCCGGCTGGCGCAACTCGACAAGGGCAGCGGCGCTCGGTCTCGAAGAGCACTTAGCGCTTCGGCATGTGCCACATCGTTGTCTTCACAACTTGCAGGAGACGTTCCGATTGGCTGATGCCGACAGGAGCGGCGGCCTCAATCTCGAAGAGCATTTCGCATTCAACCACCCGGAGGATGCGGACAACAAGGTGCTGCACGCGCACATGCGGCGGCAGGACGTGGCGGACCGCGACCGCAACCACGACGGGAAGTGAGCAACTTTAGAAGGCCCTCCTTAGATTCGAGTGGAAGTAAAGAACGAGTTTGAGCTGCACGCGCACATGTGGCGGCAGGAAGTGGCGGACCGCGACCGCAACCATGTCGGAAAGTGAGTGTCTGCTTCACTTTGAGAATCTGAATGAGAATGTACGGAGAACCTTACACGTCACTAAGCTGCAGCAGATGTGTTTGGAAGTAATCTGAAGTGAGCCACCTGTAAGCTGAACGCGCACATGCAGCGACAGGCCCGCAACCGCAGGCGCGACTGTCGCAGGCTCCTGCGGTCAGCCCTCAACAGCCTGCCATTCGCTGAAGGAGTGAAATTGGGGTCATGCTTGAATGCTGTGGATGGGGCAGATGTCAATCCGAGAATTATACTTTGCCCTGCAGGCTGCATTTCAGGACTTCACAAGCCCTGAGATAGGCACATTGAAGTTGATGAGATAGGCACAATTGAGTTGACATGTGTCGGAATGCTGCGCAAGCTGGACTTTGAAGAGTTTCAGGACCAGGTATGATTCACGATCCACGAGTGGGAGGCGCCAAACAGGGCGCCGCCAGATGAAGGTCAATGCGCAGGCTGAGTTCTCATTGGATCTAACTCTGTCCCGCAGGTTGGATTTCGAGGAATTCCAGGACCAGGTGTGGTTCACAATCCACGAGTGGGAGGCACCCGACCGGGAGCTGTCTGATGACAATGGCGCGGCCGCCCGCGCACGCTTCACCTTGCTGGATGTGAACAAGTGCGCTTCCTTTAAGATTCCACTTGTAGATGTATTACTGCAGATGTATAGCGAGCTTCTTTTGCTATCTTTAATGGATAATGGCAGCGCGGCTGCCCGCGCGCACTTCGACCTGCTGGACGCCAACAAGTGCGCTCAGATTGTAAAGCAGGTGTGTCAATCGCACCAGCACGTGTACGCAGCTTTGTCTTCTGTCGGTGGCGCGGCCGCCCATGCGATTCAGCACGCTGGAACGCCAACAAGGATGCCCCTACTGAGTGGGACCTCGCCGTGCTGCCCCGCATGCTTCCAGCCACTGAATGTCAACGAGGCAGGCCTGCCGCAGGGGCACACATGGAAAGGAACCACACGCACGCAGGATTCGGGACGATGCCAAGGTCATGTTTAAATGATATTCCGCCATTGCTTTCCTGGCGCCAGGGACGGTTTCCTGGATGCGGAGGAGCTTGCACACATGTCTCACATGCCGCTGCCGCCGCACAAACCTGCTGCAGAAGCTTCTCGTGGGATTTTGCACATGAAGCTGCTGTCTCATGCCCAAGTTTTTCCTGGCTGTGCAGGGACTATGCTTCCGAGAGGCAGAGGAGCTTGGTGCCGGTTGTAATCACGCAAATAAAAACTCGCTCAAGGTCCCCACCTGCTGCCGCCTGCCCAGGCGGTTTAGATACTGTCAAATCGATACCGTATCCAGGGGGCATTTGTGTGTGCTGATTGCAGGGATAATCTTCCTGGAGGCGGAGGAGCTGGCGCCGGTATTTGCTGCCGCCTGCCCGGGCGTACTGGATAGATGTTCCACCGACTGCGCATCTTCTCACATATGGTTTTGGCGGCAGGGACGGCTTTCTGGATGCGGAGGATCTGGCGCCAGTGTTCCACCTGCTGCATCCGCGCGAGCATGACTACGCGCGCATTCAGGTGCGGCCCCATATCATTTCTTCACCTGCAGACGGCAAATGGCGGTGCTGCGCGGCAAAGGGGGGGTCGAACCACATGTCGCACACTGTGGGAGCAGGCACGACTGCTGCAGCGCATGGGCGCCGTCCGTTCCCGGCAGCACCTGGCATCTGCACGAGCCTTCATCTCACACCGCCTGCTTGGACAGCCGCCTGCCGCATGAGAGGCACACATACCACACATGCCTGCATATGCTTGAAGACGACGCTGTGCGAGTTGGCACTGTTGGTTTGGTCTTTCTTGCCTCTGAAGGCGCTGCAGACCAGCTGGAGGCGGCGGACACATCTGACGGATGGCAAGCTGACCCTAACGCATTTCGGAGGGAATCGTGCTACAATCTTTGCCGCTTTGTTGCCTCTGCAGGCGCTGCACCAGCGAGGCGGCGGACAACGTTGCCAACTTTTTGAACGAATTCGAGATGAGGTTGCCGGCATTCTGATGGTCGAATGTTTCCTGGTTTTACAAACGCAGGCGCTGCATCAGCTGGAGGCGGCGGACAACTCGGCGGACGGCAAACTGACGCTGAACGAGATGATATCTAATCCCTACGTCTTCTACGGCTCCTCCGGTGCGTCAACCTGCACGAAGTGGAAGTACATGCACTTGACCGTGCACGAGACGAACGACATACTTATTCAACCTGCGCGTCCTTTTTTTGGGGCGACCGACGCCCCAACATCTCTGTCGAGGCCGCTGCGTTATTCGTTCAATCCTCGTCGGTCGGGTTGACCGCAGCGGCTGGGCTGGAATTTATACACCTCGGCCTGCCAGCGGCACAGGCGCCACTTGCTTCCAAGCAGCACAGCTTCCTGCCATGGCAGTTGATTCCCTGCCATAGCTGGCTGAATGTCTGATTACAAAGTCAAGATGTGTGTTTGCTGTGATATTGCAGTGATTGATGACGAGGAGGACGACAGCGACACCCCGCTGCACGACGAATTCTGAGGCCGTGATTTTGGGGACCCAGTTCTGACGCCTGCGGCGCCAATCCCGCTCGCGACGCGGTTCGACCCCGAGGCAGCTGCACATGAAAGCAAAATCGCATCAGCATGGCGGCGGCAGATCAGCAACGGCACCATCTCGTGACGATGCAATGACAGGAGTTGTTGACGAGGGGCCGTCAGCGCCAGGTCGTGATGGGATCAGTTGTGTCGCGAACCTTGAAGAAGAATGTGAGACAGAGCCACCGCGACCTGAGCTGACCTGCAGGAGATTGCGCACACTCATTCGAAATCAGAAAGCAGCGTGCCGCCATGCCGACCTCCATATGATTACCCTCCTGGCCAACGCTCCTGCCAACTGCCGTCATGTCCGCGGCATGTAGCTTCTGCATGCAGTGCAAGTGCTTATGACACCCCATGCACCACCACACGATCGCGTCGGATCCAACCAAAGAGATGACATTGCAAGTCCAATATCAAATATCAAGACTGTGCTCTGGTATTTTGCACGCGCCAGCAAAGCAGCTGATGATGCTGCAGTTGCCATTCACCGCACTCCATGAATAAACAACTCCAATATAAACACTCAACAACAGGCATGGCTAGCACACAAAATTGACAGGCAAGGTTCAAAGGAGATTGTCTAGTTCATGATGTACAATATAATGCTTGCTAAAGATGAAGCCCGCGCCCATCTCGCCGTCGATTCATTCGACGGCAGGCTGCCATGACTTTGTTATTCAATAAAATAGTTACTTCAAATGCCTGCATGCTACTAGAAATTGCTGGCGCCATTCTCGCCAGTTTAGGAAGAGGATGGGGGCTGCCAGCGCTTATTTCACTGGCTGTTTATTGGAACCGTTTTTCCGCACGCTGATGTCTACCAGCTCCGAGAAGAAATTGGCGTCGTTCTTGCCGTCAGAAACGGCGGCAGAATGCCGAAATAGCTTTTTATTCATCGACTCGGCGAAGGCGGATGGGTCTGATGCAGCCACGGGGATGACTGGACGCCTGGTCCACCGCCGTTGTTTTGCCCTCATTGAATGTGAGCGCTCATCCCTGAAGAAGAGGGTCTAAGGACCGGTACGCATACCAGACTTGCCTGTACCACCCAAGGGCATATTGTTATGTTTTGGATTGCATGATGTGCATGTGCCAAGTGCTCAATTTATGTTCATCCACGCAGGCATGACAAACTGCGCCAGGTCACGACACGCCAGCACTATTTTTTGGCCGAGAAGGCAGTGCATGATGCCGTTGATCGTTCTCGCGCCTGTTCATGATCGGAGTGATGCATGTGAGGTGCTCAGCCAAAGCAGCACGCAAACCGCCACCGCCACTTCGCGGTGACCTGAAGTGCAGTCACCCACTTCCGGTTTCGCTGCCGACTGGCAACTTAGGAGGCGCGTTGACATATTGAAGGTGCCCTGGTATCCACCATGAGGCCTTTCGCCAACTTCTGGTGCTCTGGGGTAGTGCTACAGCGGGAACAACTTTCGATGACAGCTTGAGATGGCGCAGCCCAGCAGCGGCCATCTACCGACAGCGTCACTGCCCCCGGCTCAGCAGCAGCAGCAGACAGCGCAGCCACTGCCGCAGTCGCTGCTGCCGCCCCAGCTGCAGCAGCAGGCGGCCGTGGCGCCGCCGCAGCCAGCCGTGCAGCCAGCGGCGGCGGCAGCCAAGCCGCAGGTGCTGACGACCGCCAAGATACAGCAGGTGCGGGGCTTCGTGCATCAGATCACGATAGCCGTGGTGCTGCACTTGAACTCCTGGCGATGGCGCCAACTGCTGGTTGACGCTGGCTTCTGGCTGTGCTGTCGCGGCCGCCGACCTGATGCTGTCCTGATGTTTAGGGTTGCCCGCACAGACTGGCAGCCAGCTTGCCAGGCAAACATACCAAGGCACCTGGTGCATCCGATGACAGACGTTTGCTGCATCTGCCGCTGACTGAGCCCAATTGACACCATTCCAAACGGTGCCTCATGTTCACGGGTTGCAGCACCTGGACGAAAACGCCGCGTGGATCAAGGCTATTATCGACAACACAGCGCTGGGTCGCGTAGACCAGGCCACGCAGTGCGTTCCCTTGCATTTCCCTTGCACCATCAATTGTATACTGGATGGGGGCAACTGCTTGGGGATCTTGAATGGCGCACGCCCTTGCAGCATCGTGTGAACCGGAAGAGCGGCATGCACAGCCTGCGGTTTTCCGCAGCGCTCGTTTCTCGCTGCTGATGACTTGCTGTGGCGGCTGTCCCACTTTGCCGAGGAAACGGCATCTAGCAGCAGGCAACGCACTGTTTGCCCTGTGGGCTGCCGCACTGTGGCAGCCCTCGCCGCCGTTGCCAGCACCCTTCTGTGTCCTGCCTGCCCTGCCTGCCACCCCCTGCAGCAGGCAGCAGCAGTGCAAACTGCAGTGAAGGCGCATCCATTGCCGGCACTGCCAGCAGCCTCAACATGCAGGGCTGAGACCCGGGTGACAAGCGATGCGACTGCCGTGTTGTACCTGCGCAGGTACCAGCAGAAGCTGCAGACCAGCCTCATGTACCTGGCATCGGTCGCCGATGCGCAGCCGCAGGTGGTCACTGCTGTCGCGCCAGCGCCGGCTGCCGCTGTGGCGCAGCCGGCGGCACAGCTGCAGCAGCAGTAACCTCTATGTGGCCGCCGGCAGGTTCCGTGGCGCAGCCGGTGGCCCAGCCGCAGCGGTGACCCCTGCCGCAGCCGCAGGCGGGCGCATCGGCCGCGCCGGCGCCGGCGGTCGCTGTGACGCAGCCAGCGGTGCAGCAGCGGTGACTCCAGCGCGGCCGCAGGCGGTCACCTCGGCTGCGCCGGCGCCGGCGCCGGTGCCTGCACAGGTGCTGGCGGCACAGCTGCAGCGGTACTAACCTCTAGGCGGCCCACAGCGGCTGCAGCGGCTGCAGCGGCGCAGCCGTCTTTCGCCGTCGGCGCGGGCGGCTCCCGCGGCGCAGCCAGCGGCGCAACCACAGTAGCAGTAATACCTAGGCGGCCTCTAGTGTCTCCCTCGGCGCAATCAGTAGCGCTGCCGCGATAGCGGTCAGGTGGCCGCTGGCGGTCGTTGCGGTGCAGTCGCAGCACAGTGCCCCTCCGTGCAGCCGCAGGCGGGCGCCTCAGTTGTGTCGGCGACGATGACCGCGCCGGTGCCCGATCATCTCGGCCGCGCCAGTGCCGGCGGCTGCCGCGGCGCAGCCAGTGGCGCAGTCTTGGCAGCGGTAGCCTATAGACGGCCTTCAGCGGCTCCCGGGCGCAGCCAGCAGCGCAGCCGCAGCAACGTTGACCCCAGCACTGACCCCAGCGCAGCCACAGGCAACTGCCTCGGCCACACCAGCGGGCGGCGCAGCCAGCGGCGCAGTTGCAGCGGCACCATCTAGGCGGGCTGCTGCGGTGCGGCCAGCGGCGCAACCAGCGGTGCAGCCGCAGGCGGTCGCCTCGGCCGCGCTGACGCCGGCGCCTCCTACGGCCCAGCCAGTGGCGCAGCCGCAGCCGCGGTGACCCCCAGCGCAGACGCAAGCGGCCGCCTCGGCCACCGCGGAGGAAGGCCGGCAGCCGCTGCGGCGCAGCCAATTGCGCAGCCGCAGCGGCAATGACCACCCATTGCCCTGCTGGAAACAGCCGTCCACAGCAGGCGACGCCCCTGAAGAACTTGAGGCGCCGTCGCATGCCAGCCCGCCGGCGCAGCCTCCGCAGCGCCGGCGTGTGAACACCACGGCAGCAGCAGCTGTGACCTCCGCCGACATGCCTTCTGGCAACGGCTGCGTGACACATTGCGATGCGGCGTGCGCCGCCGGGGGCTTGCAACAGCAGCTGCCCTGAGCGGCGCTCGCGGGCAGCAGCCCTCGCGCCGCACTGGCCGCGCAGGCGCCGCAAGCGCCGCGCGGTCACCTGTCTCGTGTCACGGGCGATCAGCGACCGCGGCTGCAGCGGTCGCTGAGAATCAGCGGCCTGCCAATGTCAGGGCGCTGTCGACTCTGGTTCAGCTGCAGCGCCTGGATCCGACGCGGCGGCCACAGCCCCGCCCGTCGGCGGATGAAGCGCAAGGGCTGGCGCCAGGGCCGGGCGCCGGCAAGATAACAGCTGTCGGGGGTCGCCGTTCCGACCGGCGCCCCGGCGGCTGGCACACGCTTGCTGGCCTCCTAGGCTGAGGCGTGCAGCACCCGCACCAGCAGCAACTTGGCCCCCTGCGGTGTGATCAGCCTCGCAGCCCATATATCTCGAGCGCAGCCAGTAACCATGGGGAGTGCAGCTGCTGCAGCGGTTTGAGCGATGGCGCAGGCAGCAGTGATACAGGCAGATACATATGCCAGACCACAGCATTCAATCGCGCAACGCCGGCAGCACAGGCGGCAGCGTGTTGGCAGAGATCAGCTTGCTTTCTCCACTCAGATGCTCTGCCTCACACGTGGTGGAGCAATGTAGGCAATGCTTGCTGATACATTATTTGCGGTGTCACTGAGCCAGCAGCGTTTTAATGCAGGTACAGATCCGTACTACAGGGACACGTAAGGAAGAACTAGCCTGGTGCATCTCCAGTGGGAAGCGATAGGGCAATTCCGTCTGCCTTTCGCGCTACTAAAGCAGATCTCGAATCTTTGAATCACGTGCAAGTTTGGAGGGAAAGTTGTTCAATGCCGAAACATGACGTGCTTTCCCGCGCAAAGCGGAGCTTTGCGCGGGAAAGCACGTTATGTTTCGGAATTGGACTAGGGTTTAGAGGGCAGCCTGCTGCGTGCAGCGGGGTGCAGCAGCTGTGCGCGGCGCAGGGCTGATTATATCAGGGTGCTGCGCCACACGCTGCAGGAGCCATGCGTACGCGTGCTGCGTGCCTCGAACCTTGACACCTAAATAGGTCGTACGCTTTAGAGCGGACGGCTTCGACACACATTGAAGCCCGCGCGGTGCCGCAGACATGGACGAGGATTCTGCAGGCGGAGCTCCGCCGTTCATCCTGCCGTGCCGGCCTGGCGAGCACCGGCAGCACCGGCAGCATAGGGGCAAGGCGAAGCTGACACAGAGAGATTTCGCGTGCCCGTTTCCAGGTGAGACTGCATGACTCACGCTGCCACCCACAGCATCGCACCGTTGTGGTCGTCCGCAGCGGCGTGAACCGGACCCTGTCTTGCTGCTTTGGCTCGGGCTCTGGGCGCGAGCGAGGGACCTTGCGGCTGCTGTAGTGCAAAAGCGCGTCGGTGGTCTCAGCGACGCCGCTGCGGACATTGCAGCAATTGACTCCGTTTATATTTGTGTATTTACAGGATGCGGCCGAGTCTTCTCCGAATTATGGAAGCGAGTCGCTGTTCTTCCTCCTCCCCGTGCCTTATCATCAAACAACTTTGAGTAGTCGGGGTTCTCACCCTCTTGAAAATAATCTAGGTAGCCTACACTGAGCTGTAAGACGCAGCGGCGCTGCCCACGCGCGCTCTATGTACTGCGTTATACCGGCTTGTGTCTAGCTGTCGAGCCATACGTACTGTGGCCGCTGTGTGGCACAAAACGCTGTGTCACGAGCGAAACACGATGCCTGACTTTCCCTGCGATCTCACGCTGCGTTTGTGCCTTGGCTCGGTGAACACCTCGCCGTACCTCACAGCTGGGCACGAAGCTGACCGCGTCATGGGTTCACACCTTTTTGTGATGTGGTAGGGGTAGGAATCGGCTTATACAGAATGATTATCCTGGCCCCAAACCTCTGGCCTGTTGCCAGCCAGGCAGATCGGCGCAGCGCTGCGTCGGGCGTCGTACGGACTGCCTGTCGCTTTGAGATCGCTCGCCAGCCTGCACATCGTTGACTGTTGGATGACAGGCATGCAATATGCTGACAGTGACATGATGTTGATTTCCATCAGCCACACCTGAGCGCTGATCGCCGCATCTCGAGTCGAGTTGCGGCCACCAGTGTCCGGCTTGTGCAAGGCCTTACGCCGCCGCGGCAAGGCGGCGGCCTGCCAGAGCCCCCCTCGTGATGGATATCTTGCACCTCGGCGCAGGCTGCGGGCGCACCACCGGGCGCCCATGCGGGCGGTGGTCGGCCAGGGCGGGCATGCGAGCGAGCTGGAACGGTGTCCCCACTGCCGCACCGTGCTGCCGCACGGGCTGCCGCACGTCGGCTGCGCTCACGGCCTGTCGGCGCCGCGGCAGGCCGCCAAGAGACGCAAGGCCCTTCAGAACCGCCACGAGGAACAGGTGCACGGCTTTACGATGTGCAGGCTCGCCGTATGCCGCTGTCTATGGCGACAACTCCTATAAGGATCTCACGCTGCTTCTCGCTTTGCGGAACGGGGCTGCAGCATCTGTTCAGCAGCTGGCGGCAGGCATGCAGCATGTCAAAATCAGCATTTCATTTGTGCACATCCGCACAGCCGAGCAGGCTCGGCAGCGTTGACGTTCAGCATCAATACATGTCAGTGGCGCAGCCCATGTTCCGATCACTGTCCAGACTGCTGGCCGCAGGCAAACGGCGCCGCTGAGCGCTGTTCCTCGCTGCCGCAGTCGCACCCCATGCCCCCGCACCCACTGTCGCCGACGGGAAGGCCGAGAGATGGCCTGACTGCCGCCGCGCTGCAGGCTGCGCAGTACGTGTACGAGCCATCGCCGGGCGTGCCCCTGATCTTCAGCGAGGCGAGGTGTGCATTTCAATGCTCCTTTCTCACGATCCGAGCATTGGCTGCAGCAGGCAGGGTGCTTGCCCTGGCAGCACGACCTGCATCGGTCGCAGAGGCTGCCATCCTGCTTCAAGGAGAGCATCGTGCGTCAGAAGTGATCTCACATTTCGTCGAATCACAGTCGTGGCTTGCTGGGGGTGGCTGATCATGAGGCGGCATCAGCAGTTTGTGAGGCCGCGTTCAGGCAGCTGGCGGCGGGTTCTGGGCTGACGCTCATGCATGATGAATGATAGTTCTGCCTGCTGAGACACAGCTGGTCGAGTGCTGAAGCCCTGAGCGCTTTGCGTCCCTGCAGCTTGACGCCGGCAGAGCTGCAGCCTTCCGATGTGGCGGCGGGCCTGCACAGCGTCTATGCCGCGCTGACCGCCCACAACGAGGCCGTGGCGGCTGCCGGGCAATCGCAGATGCCGCAGGTTAGAGCCTGAAACTCTGTACTGAAACTCTGTACAAACTGCTGACCAAGCAGAAGAAGAACGTTCACACCATTCCATCGCAGTTCGGTTGATTAGGGTTCATAGCGTGCAAAGGCTGGCAGGATGGAGCTGGCCTGAGGACGAACCTGTGCCTTCTGTTCCTGCTCCAGCAGGCGCAGCAGTGTCACAGCTAGCTCGCCCAGTGAGCGAATCTGCCTCAAAATGTCGAGACTTCAGATCCAGTGAGTCAGCTTCACTTCCTCGTCTGGATGTTTCCCCTCCCAGAAGTGTTCTGATGCGGCGTTGTGTCTGCGCAGGGGCCGCCGCTGGAGAACGTTGTGATGGACTTCGTGCACACCGTCATGCGCTTCAGGGTGGGTGGCCTCACACGACCCTTTGCAAACTCGGCCCGCATTTGCACTGTCTGTGTCCGACACGACCGCCGGCCAGCATTCACTGTGCTGCACCATTTGACTGCCACGCTCCTGCTGCCGCACTGCCTCCCACTGCTGCTATTAGCTATAAACATCAGCAAAGCGGTTGGAGCAGCAACAACAAGCAATAATGCATACACAGGCGCAGCGTACGACCGCCATTCCCTGCTCCTGCCAGCTGCAGCAGGCGGACGCGATGGGTGGCGGCAACGTGGGCTCGAAGCGCAGCAGCTGCGGCGGGTCGTCGGACAGGACGCTGCATAACGGCTTGCCGAGCCCACTGACGGCGCTGCTGCAGCACCCCGAAACTGCCAGTGCTTCCACGGCGGCCGCTGCGGCGGCCGGAGCGCGCTCGACGGCTGCCGCAGGGTGGCTGCGAGGGCATCGCACCGCCAGCGTCAGCAACCTGGGGGCTGGCGCCGGCGGCGGGCAGGCGGCCACCGACGGCGGCGGCGGCGGCGACGGCGAACCTGCAAGCCCAGGCGGCAGCGAGAGCACCGACAGCGTGCTCGCGCTGGATGGTGCGGCAGCGGCGCCGCTCATCAGCGGCGATGGCCGCACCGAGGGGACCACCTTCGCCGGCCGGACGCCGTGGGCCAGGTGCACAAACTGCAGGCGCCCATTACTGCTCTATTTATGGCGGGGCTTTCTGGTGTGGGGCACAGCAGGTGGGCACTGTAGCAGGTGCTTGTACGGCACCTGCGGTACAAGCAGTCGATGCAGCTTCGGCAGCTGCAAATCCTTCATTGCCACTTGCTACACAATGCACCATGCCCAACAGGCGCTAAGCATAGTACACAAGACCCGGCTCCTCAATCACTGCAGGGCCCAGGGCATGACGCACCCAACAGGCGGCCACGGCCACGGCCGCATGTGGGACGACGGCTGCGGCGGCAGCTGGCACGTGGGCGCGCCGCCTGGCCCGGCCGTCAGCCCCGCGCTGGGGCGCTATGGCGGCCCGGCGCTGCCGGATCACGTCGTCTGGACGCCGGCAAACCCCGGCTTTGGCGCCCCGCAGCTGCGCCAGACCGCCGCCGCCAGTGGTGCCTACGGCGGTCAAGGCCTGGAGGCGTCGCCATATATCGGCGTGCGGCCGCGGTCGGGCCACCCCTCGGCGCGGCTGTCGCCGCAGGAACCGCCGGCGCTGACGTACACGGAGCAGGTTGCGGCCAGCGACGGCGGCCCGGGCTGGCAGTACGGCGCTGGCGGTGCCGGCAGCCACTTTGGGCACGTGGCGCTGCTGCCGGCGGAGGCGTCCGGCACTGGGCTGGCCTTTGGCATGCAGCAGTGCACGCAGGGCGGCCACGCTATGCAGCTGGCGCCAAGCAACGGGATTGCCGACTGGGGGCACGTCAGCGGCTGGGGCTTTGCCGGCGGCAAGTTTGGCAGTGGCGGCATCGGCGGCGGTCACCAGCAGTATGGCGGCTGCAGCTCCACAGTGCCCATCAAGCAGGAGACGGCGCCGCAGCCGCTGCTGCCACAGACGCCGCTGCAGGACGGCTGGATGCAAGACGCCGAGGTGCAGCTTTATTCTTGCCTGACGCCACACTACTCCTGCTACCATGAGATCTTACCTGCCCAAGTTGAATGCAGGTTCAGCTTCAATTTAGCTTGGGCTGCAGTCACAGCTTTGCTGCCTTCCTGGGCGCTTGTTGTTCAGGAGCAGGCAGGGCATTGGCGAAACGCCAAAGGCTGCGATGCTGTTGGGCCGCGCCGCGCAGTATCGGCAGCCCGTGAGACTGCCATTTGCTTGCTGATGCTCCTGCTTGTGCATCGGCGCAGGCGTGGGCGCAGGCGCCCGCCTCGGCGCCGTCGCTGGGAGCAGGACTCGCTGCTGGTCGACAGCCTCGAGCAGCTGCTGCCGCCGCAGATCAGCCAGCCGCCGCCCGCCGACTGGGGCCGCCCCTGAGGACCTGCTGGGGCCCCGCTGTGCCCCCCGTCTTGGACAAAACCATCACAAGTACTGGGCAAAAAAAGGCACTCGGGACGAGGATGAAGGCCCGCGCCTCGTGGGGGATTCGTTCGACCAGGACTAAGAACGCTCAGCGCCGCAGGGCGTCGAGTAACGACCAAGGATTTCGCTTGCCTGCCGCTGCGCCGGCGGGCAAGGGGGTTGCGCACCACGGCAGCAGTAGCATGACGGTGGCCCTGGCGCCCGTCGTGGCGGCGGCAGCCGGGCCCACCGCGTGACACCAAAACCTGCAAGGAGTCAGATCAAGTGATCTGCAAGCAAGGAAATCACCATTCGAGGGAATCACATCCCTTTGATGATCACATCACAGGGATGTGCAAGAAGTCGACAGGCAGAAGCGCCCTGCGGGGCGACACCGCGGGCGCTGCGGGGGCGGCCTTGGCACTAACATGCGCCACTGCACGTATTGTAGAGGCTGCACCTGCGGCACGCGCCGCAGGTGCAGCCCGGCAAATTCTCATTTGTCATGTATTTTGCGAGGGGTGAGCGCACGCCTGACGCGTGCACGTGCCTCTCATCTTCCAATCGGTTTGCGATAAGTGGGCATTTGTTGTGGTGCGCCTTCTGCGTCGACAACGACGATGACATTTGTCCCTGCCGACAGGGAGGGCCCCTGTGCGGCAGGGTGTTGATCTGACTCTCGGCTTCCTAATAGCCCTGCCTTCCATGTTGTGCTCCCTTCCTTGCCTTGCAGATGAGCGCACTTTGTGTGTCCTGCTACAAGTCTGTGCGTGCTGATAATCGCCAGCTGCCTTATGGGCCGTGGCGGTTGCGATCGTGTGGTTGTTGACTTTGCATGCTGTATACACTTCTAGGGGGAGTTTAGTCAATATGAGGTGAACAGCTTCTTCGGCACAGCCCGCCAGCAGCGCAGCATGTGTTGGTGCGCCGTCACATGCAACGGTATTGGAATAGACGACCGTGATTGTTATTGTCGCCGTATCATACCCCTGCATTGTGGTTGTTTGTCAGCCTGCCTGCCCCTGGTGCCACCAGGGGCAGGCAGTGGGGTGTACCCACTTGTAACCCAGCAGCGGCGATGGCCCTTCGTGCTCACGAGTGCGTCTGATTCGGTGCTGCAGCCACCTGTGCCGTGCGCAGAGTGTCTGCCGCGTGGACATTCGCCAGCGCCTGGCAGGATGTGCTGCCGTGATCTGCCACCACCTGCCCACGATCATTGACGCACCCACGGCGGCGGCCTATGAGCGCAGAAATGACATGTTGACGGCCCAGCCCTCGTCATCTAATCGTTGCGTGCAGCTCAGCATGACGACATGCTCGCGCTTCAGATTTAAGTCTGCGTGTTCTGGCCGCATGCCATCTGCCGCTGTCGCCTATGCGCCGCTGCCCGCGCATGTGCAGGCGCCACTGCGTGGCGCTCTCAGCCGTGACGGCATATATGGTACGGAATGTGGCCGACTGACTGTGCGTTAGCAGTAGATGAACAAATTGCGACTCCTGTCGTGGTGTGAACACCACCACGAGCGGCGCGGCGCCAGGCTTGCACAGTCGGTCAATGCCTGCAGCGGCTCCAGGATTGCGCAGCACAATCTTTGATGCATGGCCTTCAATCTGCCTTCGTTGCATCTGGAGGCGGAATGTGAGCGCCTGCTCGCTTCCGCGCATTCCGACACTTTTCGAAATCTTTGATCCGGTTCTGCGAAAGCCAGAAGTTACGGTGCCATACATCGTTTACACTGTTGATCTCGACTGCCAAGGCAAGGAGGTTCGGAGGTTCTGATGATCGAAGCGTCAAGTGCAGCTACCACTAATTAGGGCATGTATTACACAATGTGCTACATCATGTAGGTGGCACTGTAGCTCCTCCTACGTCCTTTTCTTCGCCCTTGCCTTCAGGCCTCTGCAGCTGAACCGCCGTCAGCAGTGCCCCTCCCCCTGACGCCGCATCGTCTGCCGCTCCGCTCCGCACCACTCCGCTCGCCACAACTCTCCGGTGCGCGCCTCTGGCCTGCTGCTGCTGCTGCTGCTGCTGCCGCTGTCTTATAGCACGTTCAGCGCGATTGCCCCTTCGTCAGTCAATTTACAGAAGCCGACATCACCACACGCCTGTGCAGGCACACACAGTAGGCGGCCGCGGAATGACCGCGCGGGAGCTGGCGGTGGCGGTGCAGGATCAGATGCGCACGAGGCCGCCACATCCTTGCTTCTGTCGTCAACAGGCAGTGCCGTTGCCGCTGGCTGCAGCAGGCGAAGCGCGGCAAAACAACATGGCAGCGGGCGCCTGGCAGCGACAGCAGGGATGTCGCACGCAGGCGACCATTGAGCTCTGCACCCAGCAGCCTGCTGCCGGGCTGCTGGGCTGGGCCAACGGCCTCCTGCCGCCTTCGCCAGGAGCTGCCCGCAGAAGCAGCCGTGAGTCGCGCACATTTGGGCACCAAGGGAGCAAGCTGCAGCAGTAATGCATTGGAACCGGCAGCCGCAGCTAGCTGTCGGCCAGCTGCGCCGCCGCGCTGCCGCCACGGCGACCGCGGCGACCGGCACCGACGCAACAGCAGCAGCAGCAGCGTCAGCAGCGGCAGCGGAGCCAGCGGCGGCGGCAGCGGCGCTAGCGACGGATCCAGCGGCAGCAGCGGCGCAGTGGCGCCAGCAGCGGCGGCGGCTGCGGCAGCAGCAGCGACAGCCCAACGAGCCGCCATCGGCTGGGCATCCTTGAACGAAGCACAGCCAGGAGCGTGCGCAGCTGGCAACCAAACTCACACGATAGTAGGTGTGAAATTTCCCAAAAAGCATCATGCCGGCACAACTACATTTTGGGGCGCCGGAATTTTAATTTTGACAAGTCTCACAGCATGTGCCACCCAGAAAGCTGTGCATGCCTCGAAATGCAGCTTTGAGATATATAAACGATGTCTTGACCATCCTGTCGAGAGTGCCCATGTGGAAACCTTCTTGGGATATCTAACACGTATTAAAACAGACAACACAGAAAACAAAAGGCGTGAAACCTTGTGCTGGTTCCATGCAGTTGCGGAGCATGATGGCGCCAGCGAGCCCTGCCCGATTCACAGCGGTCCAAGTGGCGTCTCAGCAGCCTGCGCAGATCGCCAACCGTCGGCTGCCAGCGCAGCTGCAAGGTGATCCGCAGCCTGCACAGGGTGCCGGAGTGCCGGGGTGGCTGCCAACGACGATGCTGCGGCGCGCCGCCGCTGCATTCACCACCGTGTCCGCAAGCAGCGCCGCCCCGTGCAGGGTGAGTGCGGCTCCCGAAAAAGTGCTCCACTGAACTCGCTCGCGGCCATCCTTGCTCAGCGCAAGATTCGTGAAGGCCTCCAAGCTGCACACTCATGTTACGATGCCCAGCTCATGACGGGGTTCTACTGATCCTTTTCGCGGCGGCGGCGCTGCCATGTGCTTTTTCTTGTGAATGCGGATTATGAGCTTCATCCAGATGCGCCGCCGGTCATGAAGGGGCGCGGCGCATCCGTCAGTCTCTTTCTTTGCTGCTGGCGCCGCCGCAGCGTGCCAGCCCAGTCAGGGTACCGGTAGCATCTCTTCTAGGAGCAAGTACCATGCATGCCCCCATGCATGAACGGAGGTGTCTTGAACCTGGACCATCACGTTGTTACTACTCCAGGGACGCTGGTCTCAACTCCGGCTATCCGGGTCCCGCGGGAAGGTTAATTGCAAATGATGATCGAGAAACTGCAAGTACAGATTTGGTCACTGGAGGCAACTCAACTCGATGAAGTCGTCCCCGGACTCACGCGTGCATTGAGCTGTCGTGCGGGCATTCTTTCTCGCAATCCCCCATTTTAACATCAGCTCATTCTGCCCAACGTCAAGGCGCGTGTTCCCCTGCACCCCTGCCCTCTAAACTTCGCCTAGTTACGCAGCCCACTGCTGTAACACTGGACACGTGCACGCTATCAGCTCCATCTGAAGGGCCTTGACGCGTGCTCGAAACGCAACGTAAACAGCTTTCTTGCGTGTTGAGCCCAGAGCGGGGCTGCAAGTCTGCATCATTGGCCAAAGGCGGTGGTTTGAGTTCCGACTCAGATAGAGAGTCGACTAGGTACCGCGCAGGCGAGTCTGCTGGCGTCCGACGGATTCAAGAAAGTAGCATCGTTTCTGCAACGTATGCATGCATGGACGGCGGCGCCACGCCTCCTTGTTCGGGCAGCGACTTCGGTCGCCGCACCGATGACGTCGTCGACGAGCTGAGAGTCTACTTTCCCAGAGATATCTCGCAATAGAGTTTCGACTGGCCGGCTTGATGGACAGCATCAGCTATGAAAGCGTCCTCGAGTTGTGAGGTCGGCAGGCACAGCAGGCTGCTGGGGGCAGCAGCATAGGGTGCCGGGTCGGGGAAGGAGGAAATGCTGGAGAATTTCGCATGGGAATCGATAAAATATGCAGCATCGACACCCTGGTCAATAACCCAACGTGACTGAAGTTTCGCAGTGGAAGTTTGGTCAGAGTCTCGCGGTAGTTGCAAACCACCTGCTCATGCGTCTCGCTGTTCTGCTGCCACGCAGGTAGCCGCTCTACTCCTAGTGCTGTGCGCGCTCGCGGCGGGCGTTGATGCTGTCTGGGAGCTGAAGAAGAACGGCGACAAGCCCACAAAGGCTCCGGTCACGCCCACAGCCAGCCCTTCAACTAGCAGAGCCACGCCGACAGCCGGCCCCACGAAGGGTCCTACAGCACCCGCCGCCGGCCCAACGAAGGGTCCTACAGCGCCGACGGCAGGGCCCACCGCAACTTCCGCGCCGACCGCCGCGCCGCCGCCCAGAGGCCCATAGGACCCGCTCGCAACGCCCGCCGGCAATACCTGTGCGCACCCCAAGGGCGGCATGCCGGTGACGGTACGCGCACCAACCGCTGAGCCCCTCATCCCATGCATGCCACTGGGTCCACATGCTGCTGTGCAGGGCTTGCAGCCGGGCAGGCGCTTTCTCTGCCTCCATGCGCAGGCGCCCAGGATTGTCCTGAGTGCGCCTGCCAACCCGGCAAATTGAAGCAGTTGCCTGTCACAGCATAACGACCCAGTTCGAATCTGAGTGGCACTGTGCTGCAAATGCAGGTTTCAGGATATCCTTCGAGCCCCTTTCCCATGACCCCTTTTGTCTTCGTCCACGACTTCAAGCCGTTGCAGGAACTGCACGGTCCTTCACGGCGCCCTGTGACGAGGTGCGACAGTTCTCGGTGCCAGTCCATGCCAGTCCATTTGAATCTTCCAACAGCGTTTATGCCATGCCGAGCAGCCTCCCCCATGCTTTTCGTTTTTGTCGTCATGTGCTGTGCTGGCCCTGGCTGCTTGCGCGCCCGCTGCTTGCCTGCATTGCGAGACCTCGGGCAGAATCCCTGCAGATTGCCGTGAGGACGCTCAAACATCTTCAGTTTCAAAGAAGTTCTCCAGCTGACGAGCCGCTGTGGTTGCCCTGCAGTACGGCCGCTGCATCCGGGCTACCAAATGGTCATTAAGGAGTTCCTGGCGGACCCCGGCTTCAACGGCACCATGTGCGAGGGCGCCGTCGTGCCAAAGCTGAGCTACAACGGAATGAACCCTGGACCGCTCGTCATCGGCCAGATGTGATTTCCATTCCTCTCATTTCTTGTCTGTTCTGCTTTGTCGGCGATTGTTTCTGTGTCCCTCTTTGTTCAAACAGAGCTCCAGAGGCTGCAATCTGTGAAGGCTCTGCACACCTACCGCCCAACGCCTGGTGCCGCATGTCGGAGCGCTTGATGTTGAGTGCGTCCTCCCCCTGTTACGCTTCGCATCGACGAGCACGACCGGCCTGCTGATCGCCTTGCTCCTGGTGTCTGCAGGGGCGTGCAGGACGTGACGCGCTTCACGAACATGGTGGACCCTGGAAGCAAGTACTTCCCGCCATCGGGACCTGAGAACAACCAGAACACTGTACTACCACGACCACGCCATCGGCATCACCTCCGAGAACGTGTATGCCGGTGCGGTTACCTTCCTGCCTGCCCCCTGCCCTTTGCCGCATCGCCATGCAGTTGCGGCCCTCACGGTTCCTGCAAGCAAGCCGCAGGCACTTGTGACTTCCGCGACATGACTGCGCTCCCGCATGTCGCATTGCTCCGCGGCAGACAAATGACAAGTGTGTTCCGCTCCCCCGCAGGCCTGACGGCGATGCGGCTCACGCGCCCCTGCTTCGGCGATGAACCCTACGAGGTGGAGGGCCCATTGTCAGCAGCAACATAACGTCACCAGTTGCTGGTCGCATGTTGAGTAGTCACCAGTTGCAAGATAACGTCAACAGTTCAACATGCAATGTTAGTCAAACGTTGTCAACGACATGTGACCACAAACGTATTTGCATTAACACAATGTATGTTGCGCCACGCTCAAGAACGAAGAGGGCAAGGAGGTGGGCAGCAAGATCTGCAAGATCATCGGCGCCAACGGCGGCATCGTGCCGAACGCCATTCCGCTGCCCGCGAACGTCTCATGACTGACGTTGCCTACCGCTGGGACGTTGTCTGCGACTTTACCGGCTACGAGCAACAGGTATGTTTCCTCTCCTGCTCTGGATCCTAGAGCCTTAATGCATGCAATGCCGATTGTGCGCTCGGACTCGGTGGAGCTAAGCGTGCTGCCGCCTGTGCTGATCCGCGCTTGTGAGGCGCATCCCGGTATCCACTATACTGCAGACTGCAGCAACGCATTGGCATGTGTTCCGACCTCCAGGGCTCAGCATCGTGATGGGATCCCCGCTGTGCCAGAGCCGCCAGCGGCGGCCGCGGATCCCCTGCAGCATGGCGCACGTTTGGCGATGGACTGCTGGATGGCAGATGCTGCAGCTGCTGCGAGGTGCCAGGGCGCGAGACACTGCCGCCCCCGGCAGTGCTGCCACAGTGCACCCATGCCTCGGTGATGCGCTCAATCCACTCCTACAGTTTGCAGAGAAGGCATTATGCTTGCAGCCAACTGACTGTGCAAGAAACCCGGGATGACCAGGCATTCTTCCAGGAAATGACATGCCAGGGAGCTGCCGCAGAGTGCATCGCACCTGGGCCTCTGCAGTGGACGGTGCTCGTAGGAACAGGGTGCGCACGCCGCACTGGACGCTGAAAACGCCGGCTCTCTGCTTGCCTGGGGTGTCCCGCTCCAGCAGTCTGCACAGCAAGCAGCCAGTCAAGAAACGTTGCAAGCTGCAAGGAGGTGACCACATCGCTGAAAAGCGCGAGTCATGCCACGCGCATGCAGATGGTTCATATGACTCTCAGCCATGCTCGGAGCAGCATCATGGCATGGCGGCAGGTGCACATGCAGACGAGACTGTGTCCCCAAAGTGTCATCACTACCTTGGGTCAACAGGCGCGATGCCTGGGCTCGGTAGGTAGCCACGCGACATCCCGCGCACTGGGATGCGATCCAAAGGAATGTACTTTGTGACGGCGCCGCCGCTGCCGCCGCTGGCTCCACCATCTGGCGCAAAGCACAGCCTGTCCTCCAGCAGATATGCCTGCCGTGCACATACGAAGCTACTAAAGTGGAAAGATTCACCCTGGATTTCTGCATGACCTGAACACATGGGAGCTCTCTGACTTTACATATTGCCTCTGTCAGAACACAGCCTAATTAGGGAGCACACCCATTTGCGGCGCCAGGAGCGGCGGCTGCCACGTCGGCGCGCCTTCCACAGCCAGCCAGACATCAGCGGCTGCTGCTGCTCCTGCGGATCCTCATCAGCAGCTGCGCGCCGCTGCTGCAGGCCCAGCCGGTGCTGCGCCGGCGATGGCGGCGGCAGGCTGCGCGCCGCGACGTTGTCTCCCGTGACCGACGACTGTCCGATGATGCTGCCGGTCGCGACGCTGTCTGCCAGAATGCTGTCAGGGTACATTCCTGACACCACAGGCCACCGCCAAGGCAATGCCCCCTGATGCTTCCTTGTCGGCGCATCTGCTGCCGGCAGCTGCCGTTCACTTTGGCTGGTGCCAGGCCATTGCGGGCTGCACGGGTCCGCCGCTGGTGGTGCTGCACGAGGCCAACGATCTGCAACCTCGTGGGCAGGCGCAGGTTGTGCTGTGTGCAGCCGGGCGCGTCCTCCAGGCGCGCCTGCACCGCCATTCGCCCATTGCACATGCTCGCGCCATGCCGGATGCGGCTCGCTGCAACGGGATCGGGTTTCCTGCCGCGGCGTCTCTGCTTCTTGCTGTTGCCGAAGCTGTGGCTGCCACTGCTGGGATAGCTCAGCACTGCCGCCGGCTCCGCCATTGCTGCTGTCGCCGAACTGCCGCCAAATGCGCGGCGTTGAAGGTGAGCCCACAGGGTGCACCATGTTGATGCGTGCGTCATCATGATGCGCCATCCGGTTGCACTCTGCAGGCTGCTGAAGCTGGGGACTGTGCTGGGCTGATGCGTGACTGAAGGCATCAGGAGAGCTGAAAGGCAGCAGGCTGTCGGCAGCATGGCTCACAGCGCTGTGATAGTGAGTCGTATTGACGTGCAGGCCTCTTTCATTGGCCGCGGGCCAGTCATCGCGGCTGCCCGCCGCCTGAGCAGTATCCGGGCGCGCCAGCTGCGTAAACGTTGAAGGACTATCCTCGCCTATGTTCTGCAACCGCTGCTGCCCCTGCTGCGCCGGCTGCTGGGCGTCCTGTGCCTGCAGCAGGCTTGCATTGCTGCGGGCGCTGGCATTGCTGAGCAGGTCCTGCGGCTGCCACAGCTGCCGCAGCGGCGGGTTGTGCAGCTGCATCTGCCCCTGCTTTTCACGGCCTTGCAGAGGAGCCGGCTGTGGCAGCAGCGCTGATAGGAAGGCCTCCCCACCTGAAGTTTCAGCATGCTGCTGCTGCTGCTGCTGCTGATGATGATACTGTGGCGGCGGCGTCTCGCAGGCCGCCGGCAGACTGTCCCCAGCTCCCCAGGCCGACACAATCCGCGGAACATAGCCCGGCTCTCCCTGGCTCGGCTGTGCATGCGCCGGCTGCAAGCGCTGCATGGTAGCTTCTCTCGCAGCCTGCGCTGGGCCGCCAACGGATGCCGGTCGTGGCAGCAAACCGACTGTGACGGTGTCAGCCGGGAACGACACGCTTCGGTGTGCGGCTGGGCTCGCAAACCCGGCCGCTGCGGTAGAGGGCCGGCTGGTGCCTCTGCTAAAGCCGCCGCTGCCGCCGATGCTGTTGGCGCCG
>JAABUL010001845.1_pt1 | contig 37782 bp, 34 predicted proteins | sample 5559151 | NCBI WGS metagenome assembly JAABUL01 (sample SAMN10711876, study PRJNA513368) | rock metagenome | isolation source: Antarctica rocks | place: Antarctica: Victoria Land, Pudding Butte sud | reverse complement strand
TGTCTTGTTAAAAAGTCATCATAATAATGTTTTAACAGCTCTTTTCTGACAGAAATATCTTCAGAAACATACAATATTTTATTGTATTCTATCATTTCTTGATTATTCAATATTCAAGCTTCAACATCATTTTTTTGTATATTTATCATTTCATCTGCTTTTAATTTTACTGTAAATTCAGCTTCTTGCTGCAAGACTTTAATGAGTTCAATTATGAATTTATTACTAAAATCATATATTATTTCATGAATTATTAATACTTTGACAATTGCATGTAAAATAAATTATTTACAATCAACAGTTTCAACATCAGAATTAAGCTGTTTCTCAGTTACATTATGATGATCAGTGATGAAACTCATTTGTATGCAATGCTGATTACAAATCTACTGTTTAACTAAAGTAAAGTTTAAAAATTATCAAAAGTTTGAATGATATCAAAATGTTGCATAATAATGAAGCGCTGTGCATTGATTGCATGCAGAGTTTTTGCGATTGCGCAAACTTTGATAATCTCAATGCGCATACTACAAGCAATTTGCATGCAGATGAGAAAGTTAAATAAAACGCAGAACTACAAGAAAAATTGTTTATGAAAATTATTCAATTTGTTGAGAAGTGCAATGACAGACTTGTTTCTAGCAGCTTATTGCAATAGTTCTGAATTCAGTCTGAATTCAGTCAGACTTGTTTCTAGCAGCTCTCTTTAGACTAGCGTCAGAGATAAAGTCGTGCATTGCGACTTTGTCATGCGTGACAGTATATAGATAGAACAGTCTGTGATTTCTCTTCATGATCTAGAAAGATTTCATTATATGTAATACTGTTTGCTCTATTCTTTTAATAGATTATAAACTCAATTAGCAAGAAGCTTTCAACGTAATTAGATTGAAACACTTTAAGCATTTGATGCTCGACAACTTGATATGAAATCTATTCAAATGAGCAATCAGCGATCACTTACTATGCGTCTTACAAGAAGACAAATAAGTACACTGACTTAGAGAAGTTCAGTGAAATTCAACAACTTACTACGCATCTCACAAGAAGATAAATAAGCACTCACATCAAGTCAACAGTTTACTATGAGTTTTCAAGAAAGCAAATAAATAGACACACTTGATCGCGTTGAAAAACGCATAAATCTTCATCATCACTGACGAGATTAAATTCTTTTCACTTCACTCGTCAATTTATCTAATATCTTTATTTTTCTTCTTCAATTCTAACAACAAGCTGAGTTTACATTGCACGTCATGAACTTCGATGACTTCTTCGTCAAACGATAATCTGTTCTCATTCTCACTCATGAGAACTGCAATCAATGATTTTCTCTCATGAAGAGATGACTCATTGAAGAAGACTTATGATTCATTATTGAAAACAAGTCTGACTTGAACACATTCGACAGCATCATCAGCATCATCAGCGAAATTCAATTTCTTGACTTTGAAAGTCAAAAGATTGACGTGAAAGCTCATTACTGACTGATCATTTGCATCATCATTGATGATCAAGAACACACTGCAAACAAAACATCAGCAAAAGAGATTTAAGATGCTCTGAGCTATAAATACAAAGAGAAGCTACAAATCACTGAGAGACAATATCTGATGAACTTCATTGACTACAGAATGTCGATGAATATCTTCATTGAAAAGACATGAACACATCTCGTCAAGTTGACTCAAAAGATCATTGCAACACAGAAAGACATGAACAATCTATTTAAGTCAAAACGTTGCTTTCAGATCTTACTTCAATCACTGTCAAATGAATACACAGTCATTTGAGATGTCATTGATGCGCAAAATAAGTCAAACATCAAGAAGAAACTTCAAAAGCTACAAGAGAAGAAAGCACAATTGAAGACAACAGAGATTACACTATGAATCAAGCGAGAAAATGAACGCGAGCGCACTGATCATAAGCAGAACAAACGCAAAATCAGTCATCGTCGCAAAAGTCTTTCAAACTTCAACAGTGATTAATCGTGTCATCATCAGTTGCAACGATTTCTAAAATGTTTTCTCTGTGAAGATGAACATCATTTAGTCGATTGCTCTCATCTGTTTGCAGCTCAAAAGCTTGTGAAGAAATGCAAAGATAAAGACAAAACAAAGCATAAGAGCGCTGATGATTTTCAAACTCTCACTGAGCTTCTGAAGAACAAGCACAAGAAACACAGAGTCTACAATGCGAAAAGTGATGATTCTGAAATCTCTGACAACAATGAGAAAGATGAGAATGAGAAGAGCGAGAATATTGCAACTTTGTCAAAGAACATTGTCAGTAAGATTTCTGAATTCAACTGAGTTGCAGATTCTGATGTTTTCTCACACATGACTGATCAACTTCAACTTTTTAATGATTTTCTAGTTTGCATTAAGAAATGCATCATCAAAGTTGAAGAGAAGAAATTGTATGTCAATCACTGTGACACAGCAGTCATGCAAAATCATCACAAAAACTCAGTCAAGCTGTCTTCTGTTCTTCATGTTTCTAAGCTTGAAATGAATCTTCTTTCTGAAAGAAGAATGTGTAAGAAAGATCTGCAAGAGAGTTTTGATGATAAAGATCTGTACATGCATGACAAGCGAAGAAAGCAGATGATTGAGATTCTAGAATGCAAAGACGTTTACATAGTAAAGAGAATTGCAAACAATCTTGATGAATTTGCATTACTATCAGCTATGCAGCATGACATCTCATCAGCATTTTCAGCGATGCACAGTTCAATGAATCTTGACGATTCAATGAATCTAGATCACTTCACGTCTCACACTGATGTGATTCATCATGAGAACAAGGTCGAAGTTGATCACAATCAACTTAATTTTGCAAATGACAAAAGCTTCAAGTTGTACAAACTGTGACATCATCGTTTCACTCATCTTGAATCAGCAAAGCTTCATCAACTTCATAAGATCATCACTTTGAAAAAATCTATTTTCATCAACGACAGTCATAAGAATGTGTGTGAAATATGTGCACTCATCAAGTTCATCAACAAACGAGAACATAATGTCAATGATCAAAAGACAAGTATCTTGACTTTCATTTTCATAGACATCTGTGAATCACTATCATCGTTTCTCAATAGCGAGTCGTACTTTCTAGAAATAGTTGACAATCACTTCAAAAAGACTTGATGCATTTCTTTGAAGCAACGATTCAATGCATCAGATGCTCTGCGAAAATGAAAACTCAGCATAAAGCTTCACAGCAATGTCAAACTTCTCTCAGTACACAGTGACAACGTCACGAAACTTAAAGTCATCTTAAATGACTGATGCTCATCAGTTGACATTGCTTCTCAATACATTGTTTCACACATGTTGATTCAAAATGAAGTAGTCGAAAGAGTTATATGCATTACAGAAAACTTAATGCAAGTCATGATCAAGAATGCTGAACTTCTCATTGAGTTCTGAGCAGAAGTTGCAAAGACAGATGTTTATCTGCAAAATCAAATCATTACAAGACTTTTGATCAACGAAGTTCTCATGATTTCAAAGAAGACATTCATCAAGATCAAGCTCTCAATTGATCATGTACAAGTATGAGAATGCAAATGTTACTCATACGTTGATCTTAAGTCATTGTCAATCGAAGACAGATGAGACAAATTCATGAACAGAGACAGACTTGATGTCTTCATGAGATATGTGAAAAATATCAACAAGCAATATCATCTCTGAGTTTCAGATCTCGATCAAGTCATCAAGAATCATGTTGTCAAGTTCGCTGAAGATGAAAAGAATGAAAACATGAACTTGCAACTTTGCAAGCAGACATTCAACGTTCTTTCAGAGCGAAAATCTGTGAAAAGATCATCAAAGAATAATGTTTCAACTAACGTTTCAAAATTTGACACTTTCATGATTGATGTTTCATCTGAATCAACTGATGCACTGAAGACTATTGCAATCAACTTGAATGCACTCAATTCTAAGATCACGTCACATACATCAGATGAGCGCAAAGCTTACGTAAATGTTCAAATCACTCAAAAAGTCTTTGCATCAAGCATGTTTAAGTCAGCAGCTTAAACATTTCTGCATGTAGTCATTTCAAAGAGAAAAAGAGACAGTGAAGATCAACAACTGAAAGAACGCGCATTTAAAATCTTGCAAGCTATGATGATTTGATTCGTCACAAAGAAAATTAATGATGATGAAAGCAATTCTGACACAAGCATGTCATAAGCATTATTCAACGTTGATGAATCTGACTCTTTTAAAGCAATAAGAATTTTCATGTTAAACACTTATAAAGACGCAGTGCAGAACTCAGTTTGAAAAGAACTTTGAAAAGAAGTGATCAATGCAGAACTTGTGATGCTAGTCATTAATGAGATCTGACAAGAAGAAGTGTCACTCAAAAAGATCAACATCATGACAAGTAAATGAGTCTTCAAGTCAAAGATGCACGTCAATGATTCTCTTAACAAACTGAAGACAAGACTGATAATCAGAGATTTCTTTCAAATTCATGAAGTTGACTATGAAAATACTTTCATGTCAATCATCAAGTTTGACACTTTGCAAGTCTTTCTAATCATTGCAACAATGAAGAATCTTGAACTTCATTAAGTCAATGTAAACAATGCATTTACTGAATCATTTCTCAAAGAAATCATTTACATGTTTTCTTCATCAAAAGTGAAAGTCAAACTCAACTGTGCTCTGAAAGTTCTTCAAAGTCTTTACAATCTCAAGCAAGCTGCACAAGACTGACATGATCATTGTGTAATAATGCTGTCTGAACTCGACTTCGCTCAATGCGCTGCAGACTCATGTTTTTTGATTCATGAGTCAAAAGAAATCATGTTGCTACTATACATTGATGACATAGTCATCATCTTCAAATCATTGAGCAACATTAAATGATTTAAGCATGAGTTTCAATGTGTTTTCAAAGTCAAGAATCTGAGAGAAATGAAGAAGATTCTTGACATTCAAATCACTTGCAACAAAAAGACATGAATCTTACGAATGAATTAAACTCACTATCTTCATGATGTTCTTGAAAGACTCAATATAAAACAAGACAAGCATAAGACAACAGATCTTTCAATGAATGAATATGATACTCTTCGCTCAGCTGAACTCAAAGACGTGAGAATCAATCAGCATGAGTATCAACAAGTCATTGAAAGTCTCATGTATGCTGCAATTCACACTCATTTCAACATTGCTTTTACTCTCAATCAACTAAGTCAATATCTCAGTGATTTTGCAGAACATCATGAACACGCTTTGAAGAAGTTGATGCAATACGTTCGTTTCATCATTGATTTAGACATCACATACGAAGTCAGTGAAAGCATGAAGTTAGTAAAATACTCTGACTCAGACTACGTCTTAAACAGACTAGATCACAAGTTGATTCTCATTTATATTTACATGCTTGATGAAGAATCAATCTTCTGAATGAGTTAAAAGCAAAAGTTCGTTGTCACATTGATCATTGAGACAAAGTACATGACTTTATCAATCTGTGTCAAGAAAGATCTATGAATCAGTCAAGTGCTTAAGAACATGAATCTGACAAAGTATCTGAATATCAGTCACAGTCACGTTGATATTCTTGAGAAGATTACTCATCAATCTGTCTCACTCACACAGCTCAAGAAAGATAATCAAGCATCTCTTATGCTGATTAAGAATGCTCATATTCACGAAAGATTGAAGCACATTGATGTCACTTATCATCATATTCGAAATCTGCACAAGAAGAATCAGATTTCAGTGAACTTCATTTCTAGTCAAGATATGATAGCAGATGAATTGATCAAGTCACTATCTCAACAGAACTTCAAGAGATTCATTGAACAACTGAAACTGAAAAGCAGTGAGAGTTGAGAAACTTGCAAGCATCGAGTGAGAGTGTTGAGAAGTGTGATGATAGACTTGTTTCTAGCAACTTATTGTGATAGCTCTGAATTCAGTCTGAATTCAGTCAGACTTGTTTCTAGCAGCTCTCTCTAGACTAGTGTCAGAGATAAAGTTGCATGTCGTGACTTTGTCATGCATGACAGTATATAGATAGAGCAGTCTGTGATTTCTCTTCATGATCTAGAAAGATTTCATCATATGTAATACTGTTCGCTTTACTCTTTTAATACAATTCAATATCTTGTCATTGCAATGATGAAAACTGAGACAGAATATTCTTGCATTTGATTTGTTGAGAATAATTAGCAGAAAGAACTTAAATCATGAACATTCTTTAAATTTACATGCTAACTATGTATAAATCTTGTTAAAATTGCATGTCTGTTATTACAATATAAACAACTTACAAGTTTTGTTAAATTCAACATAAGCAAACTTAAAAGTTTCATTAATATCATTTAACAAACATTCAGATACAGACATTTTATACATAAATGATACATTGATGAGAAAACTTCATTAAAAGAAGAGAAACATAAGTGAGTTAATAAAAAATAATTGAACTATGCTGTTTGATTAAAAGTGTAGCATATGAACATTTCTGCAAAATATAATCAATCTGCATGAGAAAGATCTTTATAAATAACATGAAACAGATGAGTTGCACACTTTATAAGCAAAGCAAGCATTTGCAAGATGTAATATACAATAATGATGATGATTGATTTTAAGAATCTCATTTCTTCACTGAGTTTTGATTCTTGAATGTTTTGATGATAAAGTCAATCTCTAGTCAAAGACATTGTCTGTATAACTTGAAAGAACAGTAACATATATTGATGTAATTAAAGAAGAAATTGATTGTGATATATATATGTATTGCAGACAAAACATTTTCAACTCATGCTTAAAAAGTAAATTGTCAAAATCTGAGCAGTGAAAGATTTCATTCATCTTGAACTGTGAATCTGTCACAAGAAATTCTCTTTAAGTAACTTCTTAAATCTAAGAAGAAAATCAGCATAAAGATTGTGCTTTATGTATGTTGCATGCAATATATACAATATATTTTTGATTAAATCTACATGTTAACTATGTATAAATCTTGTTAAAACTGCATGTCTGTTACTATAATATGAGTAACTTATGAGTTTTATTAAGTTTGACATGAATAAACTCAAAAGTCTCATTAATATCGTTTAATAAATGTTCAGATATAAACATTTTATACATAAACAATATGATTGATAATGAGATTCATCTGTACATGATGTTGACTACGAATCTTTTGATTTTATTCTGTGTTTAAATAGAAGTTAAAAAAGTCAAGAGATCTCAATTCAACGCAGTTTGAATGATGTTAGAACATTACATGATCAGAAAAGTCATCATGCAGAGTTTTCACTCATGCAACAACATCTCTTCTAACAGTCACAATCAATTTACGAAGAAGATTAATGACATGTCAATGTCAGTAAGAGATAAAAAGATACTACTAGTGAAAAAGACAATTCAGATGAAGAGTCTGCAAATTATGACTACAAGTGATTGAAAAATTTGCAACTTGTTGACTGCATCAATATCAAAACGTCTTCATCACATCAACAATGTCATCAAGTAATTGATGAAAAAATATCAAGTAGAATAGTTGTTTCAAGTATTGAGAAACATGATTACAGTGCTTGAAGAAGTAGTGACTTGTCAATCACGCTGATATACTGAGAAGACTTGAGCTCATCTTCTTTACTTGACGTCAAGTCATTCATCTATTCACATGAAAAATCGAGAGCTCAAGAGAATGATCAAAATGCATTTTCTTTCATTGATCAGAGCCAAACATCAAATGATTGTGATTGCACGTCTATACTAACAATTCATTCAACGTCTACGTGACATAAGTCAAATTAAGAGAAGAAAAGAGTTACTCAGTATAATCACACTCTATCTTTTCATCATGTGCATCTCTCTTTCATTACATATTTCTCTGCTCAATGAATGACAATCATTGAGTAAGAGAACACAGCTCTACATACGTTACAATCACAAGCATCACGAGTGCAAAGAAAACGTCTTTCGTCTTTGAATTGAAGATCAAATCGAAACATCATTGTATAAAATATTGTCAATGAAGAGCAGAGCAAAGACGATGCATCATAATCAAACAGCACAGAGACTTTCATCAAGAGTTTACTCAAGCGTCACGCGCTAAATAGAAGCTATAGATTCATTACTTGATAACACAGTGTCAATCTCATTGTTTTGACTGCATGAAGCAATCATATAAACGACGAGTGATTTTCTTTCTCAAAGAGTTTTGTTCACTCAATATAAATAGCATAAAGTTTCTCATGAGTTGAGTCTAAATCGATGTCACAAGAGTGTATGAATTACAATTACAATTACATAAACAATATGTTGATGAAAAAACTTCATTAAAAGAAGAGAAATACAAGCAAGTTAGTAAAAAATGATTGAACTATGCTGTCTGATTAAAAGTGTAGCATATGAACATTTTTGCAAAACATGATCAATTTGCATGAGAAAAATCTTTATAAATAATGTGAAACAGATGAGTTGCACACTTTACAAGCAAAGCAAGCATTTGCAAAACATGATATACAATGATGATGATTATCAATCTTAAGAATTTCATCTCTTCACTGAGTTTTAACTCTTGAATATCTTGATGATAAAGTCAATTTCTAGTCAAAAACATCATTTATATAACTTGAAAGAATAGTAGCACATGTTAATATAATTAAAGAAGAAATTGACTGTGATATGCATGTGTATCACAGATGAAACGTCTGCAACTTATGCTTAAGAAGTAAATTGTTGAAATTTAAGCAGTAAAAGATCTCATTTCTCTTGAACTGTAAATTTATTGCAAGAAAACTCTTTAAGTAATCTCTTAAGTTTAAGAGAAAAATCAGCATAAAAGTCATGCTTTATGTATGTTGCATGCAATGTATACAACATATTTTTAATAGACAAAATGAGCTAGAATTGAAAGTCAGTTATCTAAAAAGCTTTCTCAGTTTTTATCATTGAAACAAGATGATACTGATTATATGATAACAACATTTGAAGAAAAAATCGAGATGTTGCAAGAAAAATTCTTTTCTTCATTCTCATAAGCAGACATCAATGACATTTCAGATTCATTCATATCTTTGACAGTATCATCAAATTCACGCATCTCAAAAAATGAAATGAAGTGAGTAATTAGATGAATAAAAGTGAACAAAGCATCAGATGTTTCTGAAATTTCAAACAAAGCACTTCAAGCAAATCTCACAGAACTGATCTCAATGCTAACGAGTTTATTCAACACATGCATGATACATAAATATTATTTGAAGCAGTTCAAAAAGATTCAAACAATAGTATTATGCAAATCAAAGAAAAGTGATTATATTGACTTAAAAACATATTGACTTATTGCTTTGCTTGATATCATGAGCAAAGCTTTAAAGTCAATTATGATCAAAAGACTGAGTGATATAACTGAGATTCATTACATGCTTTTGAATGCTCAAATGAAAGTGAGATGCAAGTGATTTGTGATCTTGATGTTAAATCTACTAGTAGATTAAGTTCACATTGTGTAAGACTGCAAAATTAAGTACATGATCTTCATGTTAAGTTTAAACATCATTAAAGCATTTAATCAAGTCTTGCACATCAGACTGCTGCATATGCTGAAAATGAGAAAAATGTTAAGCTACATAATTAAATGAGCATGCAGCTTTCTAAAAAACAGAGAGACATTGCTGATATTCAATGAGCAAACAAGCACTATGTATGAGATAAATGCAAACATATCTCAAGAGTTTCTCATTTCATTGATTCTTTTTCTATTTTTCAACGCAAGTTTAATTGAAAAATGCAAAGCATTGAGAATCAAAATTGAAGTGCTTAACTTCATAAATGACATCAACATTCTAGTCTATGACAGATTCATTGAAGAAATTTGCAAAACACGAAAGCTCAGAATAAATGATAGAATCAGAAGTGACAGAAGAATAAAGACTCTGATAACTCTTGAATTGACTATTCACAGCAGAAGATCAAGTCATGATGAATGTTTAGTCAGTTGAACGAAGAGCGATGCTTGACAGTATGTAGTAAGATTGTAGTTCAAGTGTTTAATCTTTCAAAGAGAATGATATTAATTAAAAAAATGTTTTTGTTTTGATTCTCAAGCAATCAATGAAGATTTGTTATTGTTGATTCTATTAATCGAATGAACTGATGCATACTGAATGAGCTTTAGATTCTCTAGCAATTCAACAATCGTATGTTTTCATTGATTCTATTAATTTCTTGATGTTGTTCTGTTTTTTGAAGTCGTCAATCATCAGATACACAAATTTCTTTATACTCATCTCGTTATCAGTTGAGTTAACTTGAATAAATAATGAAATCAATATCATATGATAAACGAATTCTTAATGTAATGTTGAAATCATGTCTAGATGATTCAATCAGTGAAGTACGTGAATGATAATGCTTGATTCTTTAAAGATAGCTATAACTGAACATTAAGAATACAGAAGAAGAATGATGCAAGAACTTCTATTTATGTAATGTTCAGAGACTGCGCTAGACTTGAAGAAAACGTGTTGTGATACAGAAAGAATGTTGTGAAGTGAAGAAGATGTTGAGAAAGAAAAAAGATGCTGAGTCATATTTGAATCAAATCTGAGCTAGATTTAGATCAAATCGAAGCTTGCTTTAATCAATACACAGTCAACTCGCTAGCATTGACTGTGAATTGATTAGAATTAAAGCTTTGACCTTATTCAATTTTGATACATTCATAACAGTTAAATGATTCTCTTTCATCATTTCAATAACTTGCAGAATCTTTATCTTAAAATAAAAAGTTGTTAACTTCTGTTTCTTTTGCAGTTTATCATATTAAAAAATCACTCAAATCAATTATTCATTAATATCAAGAAAGAATTCATTTTTTGCATCTTTATTTTTGAATTTCATTATGCAATGTTCATTTTCAATTATAATATTTTGCAAAGTTGAAGCATCATCACTTTGATTCTATTACAATTATGTTTTCATTATTATGCTTGAATATTAAATCATCATCTTTAAAAAGAGTTTGAAATAATTAAAACTATTAAAATTCAATTTACTAAATGAATAAATGAGATTTATAAGAATGATATAATAATGTGATATTCTAAGCAAACACAGTATAAATATATATTATAATAAAGCTAATTATTAAGAAGTTCTTGATAATTTGAGAAAATCGATTAACTATAAAGAGTTTGTCAAGCATTATCAAGTTGAACATGACACATCTTATGACATATTAAGTTGAAAACATGATGTGATTTAAACAATGTCTTGACAAAGTCACAAAGCTAATTCAGATCTAATCTTTGATTTAATCTTTGACAATAGTCTTTGATTTAATCTTTATATGTTAATTCATCATGACAAATGTAAGATGACAAGATCTCTTTACATGAAACTGCGTAGTAGAAGATAATAAGATAGCACTTTATTGATGATAGAACTAATTGCTAAGAAATGAAAGCAAAAGCTCACAGAATTTTTATTTTCTGTCAAGTTATTATTTCTATTCACTTGTTAGTTTCTTTAATCTAATCTTGCAAGCTAGTCTTGCAAATACACATCATTCATAGTCAATGAAATGTGTTTTCACAACTGCATTCTTTCTTAAAGACTCAATCTCTGAATCTTCATAGCATTGTATTGTTTTCTTGTAGCTGATAGCGTAGTCATAACTTTTTCAGCACTTTAGCACTCATGTAGAAGTGTTGTGAGTTGATCATGCTAATGAGCATAAACAAAGCTAGTGCAAGATTGTTGATATTAATCTCTTTATCTTTGCTTTCTTTTCTTCTTTTCTTTTTCTTCTTGTCTTATTTCAGCATATTCTTCTGTGAGTACTGCTTTTTCAAACTTGACAAGACATGAAATTTGCTATGTGTATTTTGTGTAACTTGTAATTCAGATATAAGTCTCTTTCGTTGCAGCATTATTGCAATGCAAGTGCAGATTTTAAGCTAACATGAGTGATATAGCAGTATTAACATCATCATCATCAACATGATAAGTAGCAGTTCTGCGCTCATTGAGATCATGCTAATCTGCTCGCGAAGTCTGCTCTTTTTATTGAAATGTATATTTCTCATCACTTCTCTTGTATCATCATTGCTGTCACATCTGTCACGTCTGTTTCTTCTGCTTTTCTTGCGTCTTTTGTGTTAAAGACTGAACTTACGACTCTTGATATGCATATTTATCTCTGCATGTTTTGATAATTGCTGACATATGATAAATCATAATGATCAGATGATTTGATGCTGTCGCTGCGTTCATCGTCTGAGCACAGTGATGACTTACACATGTCGTGCTCTCATTGAGCGTGCTTGCAAATGCAAGTATTACTTCACAAAAAAGCACAATTACATTGTGAACTCAGTCTTGCATCATCTTCAGCTGTCGATGCATTATGCTGCGTAAGCGATGATTCATCACTTCAATGCTTGCATCAAGACTCATCTTACTCTTCATCTTTGACAATGAGAGAGTGAGTAGCTTTTCTCTCAATCACATGAGATTGTATTTAATAGTTGAGTAAAGACTTTAATTTTTCTCATTCTCATCACTTCTTGTCATCGTTGCATCACTTCATCTTCGTCTCATAAGTATCAACTAAAGCAAGCAATGCATGACGAGATTTACTGATGAATAAATAATCTCTTCTTTCACTTTGACATTCTCATCTGCAATCATTAATCATTATCTTTCTTCTTTTATTCATGACGTCGCTCATTTTCTTTTTTGAAAACATATGTTGATGTGTGATTTTGTTTTATTTGTAGTTAATATCAAACTTTAAACTTGCGTCTTTGCGCTTTTAATACATTTTCAAACGTGACTCTTGCATAATCTGTCTCTTTTTTTTTTTGACTTCTTTGCAGTCAACTGATGTACTTGTCTTTTTATCTTGTAGTTCTCAATGATCTTCTTCGCATTGCTAAGATTTTTCATTGATTCTCAGAAGTTTTCATAGAAAGATGAATTAGTTCATTGAATTAAATATTCAATCTTTTCTTTCTTGATTCACTGATTGATTATCTTCTTCATCTTTCATTTCTCTTTCTCTTTTATAAGAATGATCTGCAACTTTGAATTCTTGTCACGCAAGTGTCAGAATTTCAATAAAGAGACATGAAAGATCAAGTGAATTGCATCATATTTCTTGTTAAAGATCAGCATAAAGTGAGTCATATGAGTGTCATTTAACTAGTAGATAAATGCTAAGAAAGAAAAGTATCTACAGAAAAGAACTCAATTCTTATATGTGTGTTTCTCAGCTCTATGCTAAACTCGATTGAGTTGACGTCTTACACATATGATGCAGAGTTTCAATGACATCATCTCTAAATCAGATTCTCGCTAAACTTGATTAGAATGAAATCAGACGAAGACTAGACGAATAATAAATGAAGGCTAAAATCGTAACATTATCTTTCTCTCTTGACTATTTATGTTCACATGAATGTTGTTTCTTAGTGCGCTTTCTACCAATCTTTCTATTAATCTTTCAGATCATCGAAATGTTTATTGTAGTTGACTCACTATGTAGAAAATAAAGAAATAGAATGACAATCTTTTGTAGCAGACTCACTATGAAAGAGAAAGAATGATCATTGAAGCAGACTCACTAGTTGACTAGCTCATCAAAGAGATCAATTTGAATCGCGTCATTGAAGCAGACTCACTAAAAGATAAAGCGATGTGAATAGATAAATCATTGCATTGATGATGTCTTTGAAGCAGACTCACTAGTTGACTTGCTCATTGAAGAGATTGATTCTGATCATGTCATTGAAGCAGACTCACTTCTGATTCAGATCTATTACATAGTAGAACTTGTTTCATTCATTGATTGACTCAATCAAGAGATTAATCATTGTCTGTCTTTGTAACAAACTCACTTCAAGTGATAGAAGAGAATCGACTGACTCATTAAAGAGATCGATTTGAATCGTGTCTTTTTCATGAGCTTTTAAGACAAAGAGGGAAAAAGATGGTTTGAACAGCTTATTTTGACTCATCTGCTTCACGAGCTTGAATTGATTCTCAAGCAATCAACGAAGATTCTTTATCGTTGATTCTATCAATCAAGTGAAAGTTTTTAGCTCATTTAAATATTCGAAGAATTTCTTGCAAATAAAAAGTGATACAAATTCAAAGAATTTCTTGCAAATTTCTGAACAAACGAAGTAGGTTGTTTCATATCGTCTACACGTTGATAGTAAAGTTGATGAGCATTTATCTAATGTTAGAAGTCAGCATAAAGTGAGTCATATGAATGTCATTTAACTAGTAAATAAATGCTAAGAAAGAAAAGTATCTACAGAAAAGAACTTGATTCTTATATGTGTATTTCTCAGCTCTGTGCTAGACTCGATTGAATTGACGTCTTACACATATGATGCAGAGTCTCAATGACATTATTTCTAAATCAGATTCTTGCTAAACTCAATTAGAATGAAATCAGGCGAAGACTAGGCGAAGAATAGACGAAGGCTAGAATCGTAACATTTCTCAAATAGTTTAAGCTTATACACTTATGTATTGATCTTCTTCAATATTCTGAATGATTTCAATCATCTGTGATTAATCTTCTTCTTTGAACAAAGCATATAAATGTTTATACTTTGCAGAAGCACTTTGTCTTTTATTTAAAAGCTCACAACTTTATGATGAGCATTATAATACTTTGCTTGCTGCTTTGCTACTCACTTTCATAGTTTCATTAGATGTTCTCTGATACTTCGTAGTCATTTTGCTCACTTCATAGTCAAGAGTGTCTTCTTCTTTAAAACTTTGTTCTCAGATGTTTCTGCGAAGCTTGCAATGTATTTCTTTAAAAGCTCATGTGAAGTTTTTTTGATACTAGCATGTACGTTGTTGTTATATGTGAACATCATCATTGATAAAAGCTCTGATCAGTTATTCATCTTATAATTAAAATACACTCGCAGATAGTGCTTAAGCATCTGATTCTGTCTTTCTGTTTAATCATTAATTTGCAAATGAAACGCAGTGCTTAACTTTCGCTTCGCTTCAAGATATCAACATAAAGTGATTCAGAAATGATTGATAAACAGTGAGTCTTAATTTGATATAATGCTTTGCATCATTTCATGCTGAGATATGAATTTTCGTCATAGCAGATTCACAAGCTTCTCAACGTTTAGATCTTTGATCATTGAAATATAAATTGCATGCTTGATCAACTTATCTATTATTATCAATATAGCATCGCTTGTTTTTTCAATGTACAAATTCTTTGCAGAAAGCATGTCTGTTATGAAATTCATGATCATCATGTGAAATGAATTCACACTTTCTGAAGATATAAACGTTAGCTCTTCATAGAGTTTATGATGATGCACTTGCACTCGCTGACAATCTGAACAGATGCAAACATATTTCATCATCTTTTTGAGCATTTTCAATCAATAATATTTTCTTCTTATCACAGTCTTAATATGAATGTGTGCAAAATGATCTGCTTCAAAATCATCATGATTCATACGCAGAATCTTATTTCTTGTAGCAGAGTCATTGAATACATAAACTGCAAGATCACGACGTAGCAGTTCATCATTTCTCATACTTCATTTCAAAAGCTCATTTTTTCTAGATGCAAATTGTTGATGTCACTTCTCATTTGCAACAAAGATGTTTCTTTATTGTAACTTCAGCAGTTATGCAGTCATTGATTCACTCATCTTCAAATAAAATCTTTTTAACTTCATAATCTGATGAATCAAAAGTTGAAACAACGCAGTGTTTAAAATTCTGCAAGATTTAGCAAGTACTTTCTCATTCAAACATATGACTTGAGTATCTGCAATGATTATGTCATTCAGTTACATCATCAATGCTGCAAGTTTGATTATTGTTGAAACTTCTTCATTCTTTAGCAGCTCAGATTGATATTTCTAATTACAAAGTTTGTTTCGCAAAGTAGACAGAAAATAATCATTATTCTTCTTGTTATCATTTAATTTCATGATGTTGAGTTTTCTTAACAACGCATTCGCAGAATTTAATTTGTCTCTACGATATTCTATATGAAAGTCAAACGCAGCTAATTTCTCAGCTCAACGCATTTGTTATGCATTGAACTTCTTCATCATCATAAAGTAACGAAGATTGTTGTGATCTGTTATCACACATATGAGTCGCTTGCTACTTTGAAGATAGTATTATCAGTTCTTAAAATCGAAAATTATAGTATACAACTCTTTGTCGTGCGTGTTTTATCATACTTCAACTTCTTTGAACTTATAATTATAATATATAATGAAATATCATTGATCAGTCTTGCTCTTCTGACTAAGCACGTCTTCAACTTCGTGATTTGATGCATTGATCTTCATGCAAAGATCTGCATCTCAATCATAATGTTTCAAAATAAAAGCATTGACAAAGATTGCTTTCAATCTTTCAAAAGCTTTTCTTGCTTTCAATGTCATTGCAAAAAGTGAATACATTATCTTCTTCTTCGCATTCTTGATTAAATTTGTTAAAAACATGATGATTTGAAAGAACTTTCTTATAAATCATCAATAAAATTTTGCAAATTTCAAGAATATGAAAATGTTCTTCGCAAACTTGAACTCAGATTGACTAGTGATTACGTTGATATGAAACTATTTCATTTGAATATTTCTTCGCTTTATCATGAATCTCAGAAAAATAACTTCATCATGATTGAAAGTGCATTTTGACAGCTTAATATACAGTTAATATTTCAGTAGCATGCAAAGAATCTTGCATACATGCTCTCAATGCTGCTTTTTCATCTTAAAGTATACTAAGATTTGATTTAATTTAATTTGAATTCATACATTCTTGTGACATTAATTTAGACTTGACTCATGAGAAAAACTATGCTATGTGTATTGAATGAACAAAACTCTCTGAGAAAGAAAATCGCTCATCGACTACACAACAACTTCACATCATTGAAACAATAAAATTGACACTGTGTTATCAATAATGAATCTATAGCTTTTATTCAGTGCATGACGCTCAAGTAAACTCTTACGAATGTCTGTGCTGTTTGTTGTAACACATCGTTTTTGCTCTGCTCTTCATTGATGATATTCTATACAACAATGTTTTGATTCAATTTTTGATTCAAAGACGAAAGATGTTTCTTTGCACTTGTGATGCTTATGATTGTAACGCAAAAACTGTGTTCTCTTGCTTAATGATTATCATTCATTGAGCAGAGAAATGTGTGATGAAAGAGAGACGCGCATGATGAAAAGATAGAGTGTGATTGTACTAATAACTTTTTTCTTCTCTTAATTTGACTTATATCATGTAGACGTTAAATAAATTGTTAATATAAACGTGCGATTGCAATCATTCAATGCTTAGCTGATCAATAGTAAAGATGCATTCTGATTGTTCTTATGCACTCTCGATTTTTCACGTAAATAAATGTATGACTTGACATCAAGTAAAGAAGATGAGTTTAAGCTCTCTCAGTATATCAGCGTGATCAACAAGTCACTACTTCTTCGAGCACATGTAGTCACAAACTCAAGACTCATCATCTGATTTATTTATTTTATCTGATATCTTTTCATCAATTACTTGACAGCACTGTCAATGTAATGAAGACGTTTCAATATTGACGCAGTTGACGAGTTGCAAATTCTTTGATCACTTGTAGTCATGACTTTCAGACTTTTCATCTGAGTCAACTATTTTACTAATAATATTTTCTCATCTCTTACTGACATCAACATGTCATTAATCTTCTTCATAAATTGATTGTGACTGTTAGAGAAAAGTGTTGTTGCATAAGTGAAAACTCTGCATGACAACTTTCTTGATCATGCAATGTTTTAACATCATTCAAACTGCGTTGAATTAAGATTTCTTGACTCTTCTGACTTTTATTCAAACACAGAATAGAATCAAAAGATTCATAGTTGACATCATATACAAATGAATCTTGTTGTCGATCAAGTATACTAAGACATCATTCAGATATATTACGCAGCAAATATTCATGAATGACTTAAGCGTGTGATTTACATAGAATTGAAAGATTGCAGAAGCATTTATCAGTTCAAAGAGCATCATCTGATATTCAAACTAATCATAACATGTATGAAAAGTCATTTTTCATTCATCGCTCTTGTGAATTCAAATGCAATGATAAACGTTGCAAATATCAATTTTGATAAAGTGTTTTGCATGAACATAGCAATTCAGCGTTTCAGACAGTAAAGACAATGAGTAATTGTTCTTTACTGTTATTTCATTGAGATCATGATAGTTCATGCATAAACAAAGACTTTCGTTCAACTTCTTTACAAACAACATAAATGCTTTTGCAGAACTACTTGATGAATGAATTCATTTCTTCTTTAATGCACTATCTAAATAGTTTCATATCACAGCGAGCTCATCTTGTATCATCTTATAAATAAACTCAATGCGAAACATTTTGCTCTTCATTAAATTAATGAGATGTTTTATCTGATCATGCATGTTCAGACTATCAGAAAGAATCTCAGAAAACACTTTCTTAAGATCTTAAATAGCAAAGAGTATCTTTGATTCTTTTGCTTGAAGTGCATTGCATTTTGCAGTCTGATGATCTGCATTCTGCAATAAGTTATTTGTAGATAGCAACTGATAAAGCAAAGCTACATAAGTCTCTTTTCTTCTCTTAGCTGCAAGCATTATTAACTTAACAAATTTCGATACTTTGCACAGATTAACTTGTATTTGCTTTGCATGCTGAGTGCTGTTTTCTTGATATGATCAGTGATGCTTGCGTCAATGAATATTCAAGTTGATCTCATTTAATCACAAGTAGTTAAGTGTTATGATTCTAGTCTTCGTTTATTCTTTCTAGCTCTGATCTGAGTTTCATTCTAATCAAGTTTAGTGAGCATTCAAGCTAGTAATGATGTCATTGAAACTCTGCATCATATGTGTAAAACGTCAATTCTTTCAAGTCTAGCACAGAGCTGAGAAACACACATATAAAGAATCGAGTTCTTTTCTGTAGATACTTTTCTTTCTTAGCATTTATTTACTAGTTAAATGACATTCATATGACTCGCTCTATGCTGATCTTTAACATTAGATAAATGCTCATCAATTCTGCTATTGACATGTAGATGATATGAAATAATCTACTTTTATTCAGAAAATTCGCAAGAAATTCTTTGAATTACTTTCATCAAAATATACATTCAAATTTACCAAAATTTATCAAATCAATCACTTAATCTTATCACAATTAAATCAATTTATCTATTTTTATCTTTCTCACAATGACATGTGACTCTGAATCAGTTGAGTCATGAACAGCTCATCTGCTTAAAAGCATTGCTAGTAAACAAGTTTTTCTTATTTCTTTCAATGCTTCAGCGAAATCTCAGAATGTCACTATCTCATGAGACATCAACATAAGTCAACAACTTTGTCAATGAGCTATTGATTAGTCAGACAAGATCATCAAGATGCTGATTGAGCTAAGAGATAAACGAGACATGACTTTAAAACTCAACGAGCAATGAATTGATTTACAAGTCAATCACATCAAGAGACTTGATGAGCTAAAGATCAATTAAACGACAATAGACACTCAAGAAGAGATTATCATCAAACTACAAGAGAAAGTATTGAGTTTCAAAAAGAAACAACGTTCAGCAAATCAGTCTCAACCTCAACAGTCTATGAAGTCTCAAGCTTCTATCGAGAATCATACTTGACGAAAGTCATTCACTCTATTTGACAATGATTATCACAAGTTCTTCAAGTTTTCGAACTCATTTATATTCACTGATGAAGATGAATCAACATGAGACAGCTGAAGAATCAAGATAAACGACAAGCTTCAGACAAATGTTAATCACTTCGATAATGAGAATATCTGTATTATTTATGTGATATCTAGACTAGAAGATGATGCTGCTGAGCACATCTTCGCTCAATGTTGACATGACGCTTCGCATTCATACATCTTGATCAACGAGCTATTTGAGCATCTGAAAGAAATATACAATGAATTGAATAAAAATTGAAAGTGTCATCGTAAGTACAACGTTTTGAGACAAGCAGATAAGTCTTTCAATGTCTTCTACTTCAACTTTATGAAGCTATTCAGCTATCTCAAATACGATGATTGCACTCTGATGAATGATCTTCAGAATAAAATCAATAATCGCTTGCAGAACGCTTTATCAGTCTGTTCAAAGAACTTTACTTCGCTCACTCGCTTAAGAATCTTTCTTCAAGATGTGAATAGTAAACAACGAGTCAATTATCAGCTTCGCAGCGAACGTTGCATTGTCATCATCAAAGTCACTGTCGTACCTGATAAATGCATTACTTCTCTGTCAGTAACAACTTTGATAATCAATTATGTTAAGTTGACTATCTTTTTTATCTTTGAGTCAGCGAGATCATTAATTATTTGCTACATCTGCAAAACTTTCGATCATTTGTTCAAGAATTGCTTTCAGCTGAACAAGATCAACACTTCTGCATCTTGTGCATTCATTCTTCGTTTACATGAGATCATCATTTCGAAAAATAAAGAGAATGAGAAAATCTCTTTCAAGAATAACGAGGCAAAAAACTAGAGACTTTTATCAAAGACGCGATGAAAGATGTGTTAATTTCTTCAACGACAAGCATGTCAGATGATTCTTTTGCTTCTGAATCTTTGACTACTGAATGTGTACTTTCTAGCAATGAAATTAGTTATTCATTGAAGTCATTGATTGACATCGAAGCTGCTGACTATTCGTTCGTTGATGAAGTGATTGCGCAGATTGTTTGTGATCAGTTGCAAATCAAGTTTCTGACTTTGATTAAAGCGAAGTCAACTCGAGAATTCGACGATCATTATGCTAAGAAACTCATTACTCATGTCATTTATTTGAATCTGACTGTTTAAGATCATACGATTGACACAGCTTCTATGTTAATCACTCAATTAGATTAACATCAAATGATTCTTGAAAAAACATGAATGAACAAAATCAATTTAGTAATTGATATGCGAATCGATTTTCTTCGGTTTTCGAATTTCACTTCTAGTCAGAAATTGATTGTTCTATTCTCAAGCAATAAAACAATCACGAAACAGAAGAGCTTGACTTTTACTCATATACTAAAGAGATTTTTCACTTTCGTGACATCTCAACTCAGTCAGAAATCATTCTCTTTCAGTCAGTTCAATGAGAAGTCAGTTAAACTAATTGAACAGTCAAAATCGCATGACGCGACTTTAACTAACGTCAAAATTCCTAAATCAACGTCAGATTCAATGAACATTGCAATGATAAAGACTGCAACTTATAGAATGTTAGTCAAATGATCAGACATCAAGATCTTTGCTGTTATCATCTTGAAAATCGATTGACTCATAACTACAGTTGAAAACAAGTCTGAAAAAGTGAATCTGCATGAGCTTTTTCACGCTGAAGCTTTCAAGCAAGTCAAGATCAAGCTTTTCTCTGAATATCACGACTATCTAGACGCTATCAAGCATCATCTTCGTTTGAATGAATATACATTATATGTGTTTGAGCAGACTTGATGATCTCTGATGATCTTCAGAGCTAAAATTTGCCTCGAAAGTCACTTTGAGATGTCAAGCACTCTCTCTATCTAAGCGACTGAGTCTATGAAGTGAGTGAGTGAAACAAAAGCGCGTTTCTGACTGAATTTTAAAAGATGAAGAAACAGAAAGAGATGATGAAAGAAACAGAAGAAGAAACAATCTATTTATTTTCTTTTTCCTGCTTAATCTTCTTGTTCTCTAGTGATCAACATTGATTGAGTCAAGTCAACTAGCAGTCATCTTCGCTTGTTGATAGTCTTCAGTTAAGCTGAATCTTCTATTGAGCATCATCTTCATTTGAATGAATATATATTATATATGTTTGAACAAACTTGATGATTTCTGATGATCTTCAGAACTAAAATTTGCTTTGAAAGTCACTCTGAGATGTCAAGTACTCTCAAATCTCAGAAACGTTGATGCGAAGTATTGAGATCGACGAGAGCTCTGATTTTAGTTGACTGATTGAATGTGATTATCTTTGATGTCTTCTAAAGACATTTAGTATGTAGCTAGAATAAGCTTCAATATATAAGCGATAGCTGTTGAATTTTCATCTTTCTAACAGCTGAATTTCATTCTTCGAAAGCTTTGCTTGACGAGCTGAGATGACTGCATCTTGACGAAAGAAGTGATTTGAATAGCAATCTTCTATGCTTTGCATGACTAACGTTCTGCGCAGAATCTTGATGACGTGAGTTCATGTGTACGAATATTCTGAGTCAAACAGAGATGTCAGCAGAGATGCAGAAAATCTTGAAAACAGAATGACAAGTAACTTTTTAATGCACGCTTCGTCATCAACAATGACGATGATCAATGTCATTTCTCGTCTGAAGAAATTAATTTTAAAGCTCAATAAAGTGAGTTGCAATGAGTTATTCTGAAAGATAATCAAACTTCTAGTTAAATGTTATTGTTTGAAGTCAGATGTTCTATTTGATTGACTTTATGTAAACTCGCTCATGCGTAGAAAGTCAGCAAACATCAGGCAAAATGACGTATATCATGTTGCTTCTTCAATGATAGATTGATCAAATTGACGTAGCAATAGTAGCAGTAGATTTCATGTTATAAATCTTTGCTTACAAGTCTGATTATCATCTTGAAGTCTTCAAATTTTGACTATGATTCGCTGTATTGTAGAATGATGAAATGTCTCAATCTCAATATCAGAATATTCAACGTCAATGTGATGTGATCATAGATTGATGAGATAAATCTTAATGATTTTGACTTTAATCATCTTGTTCTTTAGATTCGCTGATCAGCTGATCAGATTTGAGATTGAAGTTGAATATTTGACTTTGATGATCAAGAAGCAGAACATGAATTAGCTTCTTTTGACTGTATCATAAATGTTTCTGATGAACATCGCTAGATTTCATCAAAGATATTTAACTGCTGAGTGATCAAGAAAGATCTCGCTGTATCAGAAGCTCAACGACTTGCGCTGATTAATTGAAGTGTAGCTAGCTGAGAAAACTCATCAGCAATAGTACTGAACTTCGCTTGAGAAAGCAAATCAGCTAGACGATTTTCATGAATTGAAATTCACAAAGCATGTATGCAGATATCATGTGCAGTCGTCAGCAAGACTATTCATCGCAGATGCAGCATTGTCTCTTCGCGCATGAAGATTTTGTTTATGTCGATGACAACAGTTACGTTATCATTATATATAGTAAGATTGCATCTTGCAAAAACAGAGAGTCATGCTGTCAAAGCATGAAGAACAGTCGTCATTTCTTTGACATTGATATGCTTGTCACTCAAGCGCATGTACAATTGATTAGAAAATGTTTGACTAGCAGCTGATGATAGACTCGAATGAAGCAGATAGTAGCTTTTCATGTCGTGCAGATCTGAAGCATTGATTCAGAGATATAAAGAATGTCTGAATTCGCGCTTGCAAAGCAGACGTACGTTATTTCACTTTGAAAGAAACGTCTTTCATCATAGTAAATCTTGTCACATTGAATAATTGATGCGCTGCTTACGTGATTTGATGACGATTAAGTCGTTGAACAGTCGTCTGAGAAAGATTCTTTCAGAAACTACAATCTTTGCAGCAAATGACAGAAAGTCTAATAGCGTCTGCAGCTTCTCATATGATAAAGAGCTCTTTGTAAGCGCGCTGTTGATGAGCTGAATTGTTTTCTGATGCTTGTTAAATAATAAACAAGTCATTATATTGATTGAGTCAAGCTCAATGCTCAAAAAGATGCATGTAGTGTTGATAAGATTCTTTTTAAGATTAACGCTAAACTCTAACTGAGTGCACAGATCATCGAAATTGCTCTCGTATTTACGAGCTTCGATCATGTTCGCTTGTATGACTAGAAAGTCATTCAGATAGTGTATTATTGAGTCTCATTGCAGAGTGACTATAAACATTCAGCAAAGATCTTTAGCGAAAAGATTGAACAAATATGATGATGTGCGTAGATTGAAGAGAAGAAAGCAATCTATTCAATACTTATCTTTTCAGAAGAAATTAAGCAGTCAGTGATCTGATGTTGCTATCAACATATGACAAAAGACGTTGATCAGATTTCTTTTAATGAGAACTGCATTTTGATCAACATCACATAAAGTGATGATTGCTTGATCAAAGATGAAATATTCAATTAATCTTCAGTTCTTAAGAATGAAGCAGTTGACTGACTTTTCTTTCAAATACGATAAATGATGTATTTGACGTCAACGATCATTTTTCTTCGATACTAGTCTCAATGATGAGAATATAAAGCAATGAGAAACATGTTGAATCTTGATTAGTCAATTACAGCAAACTTGCTACGTCAAATCAATCTGAAGAGTATCTGAAGCTTCATTTGTTGAAAGAAGATTCTTGCTCAAAATCAGTTGATCGAGATCTCAATATTCAATTTTAGCTTCATATTTAATAATAAACAGCAATGTTTGAACATATTTACAATCAGAATGTTTGACTAGCTGTGTTTATCATGCGCTCGCATCTAGAGAATCTCTGCGCGCTAGAGAAATCTCATCGATCTTCATGAGCTGATATGAAAAGAATTTCAATATTGATATCAGCAAGATCGAAATTCAATGTCACTTTCTTTCAATGATTGATTGACTATTTGAATTCGATGTTTTGCAATTGATAGCAGCGTAAGTCTCATCACATTCGCTGCAAATATGTTAATATGTGCAACTAAAATAGATGCAGCTGTCATCATTGAACTTGTTGTATACTGAGAACTCTGTGCTTGTTTCTTCAAGTCTGAGATCATAGAATTGTTTTCTGACTCTTTGACTCTGATATTTCATCTGAGAAACAATAGCAGATGTTTTCTTTATCAATGCTCAATCAACAAGTTTATCTTCAGCATTGTATCACTTGTTTGAATCATTGACTTCTTTTATCATGCAAATCTCATGAAAGTGAAAGTGAAAGATTTGTAGAAACTTAAAAATGTAATGCAGATGAAGTTTCTGCAGATAGTCAATGTATCAAGCTAAGCTTGCTTGCAAAGAATATCTCAACTGATCATTAATCATCTTGATGAGACATTAATTATATACTTCTAGATAGCGTAGAAAGAGAATCATGATCTTGAGATTCTGCTGAGTGACATCATCATCATGAGCTTAAAGCTCATTGATTCATGACAATTGCAGATCTTGCTTGTTAATTGAATTTGATATATGATTGTTGATCAGCTTGAAGATATTGACAGCTTGAAATTCGTTTTTGAAGATGAGAATCAGTTGAGTGATATCAATAAAGAGATAGCGAAATATCATTGTTTGAATGCAAGAATCACTTGAGAGAATAGTATTTAACGTTTGACTAATAATGTCTTCTATCACTGAGTTGTTTTTTGACTGATTCAGCGCTGTACTCTGAGCTTCTAGTCGTTGAAGCTTCTGTTTCAGCTTGCGTTTCATATTCGCTTAATGAACGTTTTTAATTCTTTGTTGCATGACGAGAGTAATTGATGTTTCAATGATTTGTTTTGAGTTGATCTCTCTCAAGAGAGCACTCAAAGAAGAAGAATTCAAAGAAACAGATAAACTTGATGAAAATGATGATAATGATGCAAACGAGCGAGAGCGAGACACATAAGAAAAGAAACAGCGATGATGACTTCATCTTTTGCTGACAGTGATAGCAACATTGACGTTGACGCGACTTTGACAACAAGTAGAAGCGATCATCAACAGTGATGACAGTAGTGAATAGCAAATGAGGTAGCAGTGACAGCAGTAAATAGCAGTGACAGCAGTGAGTAGCAGTGTGAATGACAAAGTGAATAGCAAAGTGAGTAGCAAAGTGAGTAGCAAAGTGAGTAGCAAAGTGAGTAGCAGATGCAAAAGCGCGTTTCTGACTGAATTTTAAGAAATGAAGAAACAGAAAGAGATGATGAGAAAAACAGAAGAGAAAACAATCTATTTATTCTCTTTTTCCTGCTTAATCTTCTTGTTCTTTAGCGATTGACATTGATTGAGTCAAGTCAACTAGCAGTCATCTTCGCTTGTTGATAGTTTTCAGTCAAGCTGAATCTTTCTTTGATTGAGCAATGATTGATCAACTATCATTGCATCATTTCTATGATTACAAAATTGAGTTGATCGATGAAGAAATACTCTCTTGAAGCAGACTATATCAGATGTTCAATCACAAGCTTCAGAAGATAAAGAAGTATCTGATCAATCATTTAAACAAAGAATTCATTTTCTTCAGCTTCGCATCATATGTCTCGCTAATCTTGTTCATTGAAAAGAAAGACGATAGTCTGCGTTTCTGCGTTGATTATAGAAAGCTCAATGCTTTGATCAAACGAAATCGCTATTCTTTGTCATTGATAGACGAGACTTTCACTCATATACAAGAAAGCAAGTATCTGACTTGATTGAACATCATTATCACGTTCAACAAACTACGCATGCACTTAGATAGCAAAGATTTAACTATCTTTATTATCTTCTTCAACTCATACAAATATCATGTAATGCTCTTTGAATTAATCAATGAATCTGCATTCTATCAACATTATATGAACGACGTGTTGTTCAAGTATCTACATCAGTTTTGTCAAATCTATTTAGATGACATTATCATTTACAGCAAGATCTTGAAGAAATACAAGCAACATGTACGATTAATCTTGAATAAACTATGAGAAGCTGATTTACAGATAGACATCAACAAGTATGAGTTTCATGTTCAGAAAACTATCTTTCTAGAACTCTTGATATCAATCGAAGAATTGAAGATAAATTCGCGAAAGATGCAAGCAGTCTAGACTGATCACGTTGAGTCGAGTACTCAAGTTCAAGTCAAGTTGAAATTTTTTTGAAAAAGTGTTGAGTTGAGTTGAGAAGTTGAACTCAAGAACTCGAATTGAGTTGAGAAGCTTGATTTGATAACTCGATTTGAAAACTCGACTTGATTCGACAAGATTTTAGATAGATGTAAATAGCTTGGTTGAACAGTCTTCATGATCTTCTTCATGACTTTCTACCATGATTTCTCGTCATGACTCTCTATCAAAGTCAAACGATCTTCATGTTTTTCCTTCATGTTTTTCGTCATGTTTCTCATCATGTTTCCCTTCATGTTTCTTTATCAAATGATCTTTATGTTTCTCTTTATGTTTTTCTTTATGTTTCTCTTTATGTTTCTCTTTATGTTTTTCTTCATGTTCTTCGTCATGTTTCTCGCCATGTTTTTCTTCATGTTTCTCTTTATGTTTCTCATCATGACTCTTTATCAAACAATCTTCATGTTCTTCTTTATGTTTCTCGTCATGACTCTCTATCAAACGATCTTCATGTTTTCCCTTCATGACTTTCTACCAAAAAGGTAATGCAAAAAGATAATGCAAAAAGGTAATGCAAAAGTCGGAAAAATTTCTATATTTAGCTTTCTTGACGTCAAGCTCAAGTTCTTGACGAATCGAGTCGAGTTGACTCAATTCTCAGTCGGGTCGAGTCACGTTAAGTTGAAAATATGAGCAACTCGACTTGAGTCGAGTTGAAAATGTGAGCAACTCGACTCAATCTCAATTTGAGTTCAAAATGTCAACTTGAAACTCGACTTGATAATCAGTTTAAAGCAGTTGTTGATTATTTTACACTCAATAATCTCATTCAGATGCAGTTTTTCATTAACTTCTGCAATTTCTATCGACGCTTTATTAAGAACTTTTCGAAAATTGTTCGTTCAATGATTTAACTCACTTAAAAGAAGATCATATTTGAATGAAATGAAGTTTGTTAGAACATCTTTGATCATATGAAGAAATGTATGATCAAAACTTCTATACTACGTCACTTTGATCAAACTCATGAGACTATTCTTGAAATTGACTCATTTAACTACGTTAACAATGAAGTTCTCTCTCAATATGATGATGAAGAAGTACTACATTCAATTGTCTTCTATAGCAAGAACATGTTTTTTGCTGAATGCAACTATGAAATATATGATAAAAAACTTCTGATCATCATTTGAGCATTTGAACACTGACGACTCAAACTGAAGCTAACTGACATTTCTATCAAGATGTTCATCAATCATCAAGCGCTCATCTCATTGATGAAAGATAAAGAGCTGAGCAGATGTCAGATGCACTGAGTTCAGAAGCTCGCTGATTTCAACTTCAGAATAATGTATTGATTTGATAAACAGAACATCAAGATCGATGCATTAACTCGTCAAGCTGACGTCGTGCTCAGAGATTCAGAAGATGAGCGCGTTCGCTATTAATAAATCACTATTCTGACTTTGAATTGAATGAAAATTGCTGATCTAAAGAAGAACATCAGTGAATCAATCTATAAACAGATTCTTGAAACTAATGAGATCGACGAGAATTGTACGCTACTTCGCGAAGCAATAGCAAGAGACGAGACACAATATAAAGATATCAAATTAAAGAATTGTTGAACTCAGAATGAAATCTTGTATCATGATAGTCAGCTATGAGTTTCGTTCAACGAGCTTCTACAAATGAATCTGATTTGTGAGATGCATGATCAATCATCAGTTGATTATTCTGATATTCTTAGAACTGTGAAAGTCATAAAGCGAAACTACTATTGATCATTCATGCAAAAAACGATAGATCAATATATTTGAAACTGCTATATCTGTCAATATTTAAAGACATCTAAAGATAAATCAAACGACTTGCTTTAATCTCTATCAATATCTGAACAGCAATGACAAGATATAACAATGAACTTCATTATCAATCTATTTGATTCAAGCGAATACAACGCTATTCTGATGATCATCTGCAAATTGTCAAAAGAAAGGCATTATATTTCTTGCATCATTGATGATGAAGATATCACTGTCAAAAAGACAGCTGAAATGCTGATTCAATGAATATATTAAATTCATGATTTATCAAACTTCATAGTATCTGATTGAGATTCGCAATTCATCTCTATACTATGAAAGTTTCTTTGCAAACGACTAAGCATTTCTCTTCAATTGTTCATCATCTATCATTTTCAGATTGATGATCAAAGCGAACAAGTCAATCAGAACATCGAGTGATATCTTTGATTCTTCTGTTCATATATGCAGAACAATTGATTCAAGTGACTACTCATGATCAAGTTTGTTGACAATAACATCTTGTTCTTAATCATCTTCTTAATTCTCTTCTTCATGAACAAGAACTTTCATTCTTATATGAGCTTCGACTCTGACATCATCGAGTATGAAAGCACTTGCAAATGCTTGCAGATTGATCGAGTCAAGAATATATCTGAACAAATGAACAAGACATTAATCTTTGCTTGTGAAGCTCTGATCAAAACATGAAATCAAATGATGAATTAAGCTAATAAGCATAGAAAGAAAGTCAATTACAAGATTGAATCAAAGATGTTTCTGAATGAACGAAACATCATTACAGCAAGACTCTTCAAAAAATTGAATGACAAGATGCTTGACTCTTTTCAAATCATTGATCTCATTGATTCATTCTATAAATTGAAACTACTCAAGACTATGCATATACATAATGTATTTCATTCAGAGCTTCTTCGTTTCGTCGTTAATAATTCTCTGTCTGATCAGAAGAATGAATTCTCGAAGTCAATAGTGATAAACGATGAAGATGAATGAAAAATCGACGATATATTGAACTTTCAATGATATTGAAGATGACTTCAATATCGAGTCAAATAAAAGAACTATGACAACAATCTCAACTGATATAACGCTGACAATGACAAATTTATAAACGCTCAAGAGATGATTGATGACTTTCATATCAAATATTCAAGAAAAGCGCACTAAGAAACAACATTCATGCAAATATGAATATTCAAGAGAGAAAGATAATGTTATGATTCTAGTCTTCGTTTATTCTTTCTAGCTCTGACCTGAGTTTCATTCTAATCAAGTCTAGTGAGCATTCAAGCTAGTAGTGATGTCATTGAGACTGTGCATCATATGTGTAAGATGTCAATTCTTTCAAGCCTAGCACAGAGTTGAGAAACATACATATAAAGAATTGAGTTCTTTTCTGTAGATACTTTTCTTTCTTAGCATTTATTTACTAGTTAAATGACACTCATATGACTCGCTCTATGCTGATTTCTAACATCAAGAATCATATCATATTCTCACATGTTCACAGCATGAAACTCAATGTTTCAGCTCTTGCGAACTTTCTTGTGATTGATCAACTCAATATTAATTTGATGCATATCATAGTAGAAAATTCAACAATCATTGATCATCTGAATCTGTTTCAGAGTTGCATGATTCTTCAATAACTTATGCTCTTTTACTCATGATTACAATATAAAGTTTCGCTCAATTTCAGAGTCAATAAAACAGTGAGCTTTGCACACTTTCTCAGAGACATTTGTCAGTATTGATATCATCAATGCATGTGACAATCATCTTTTCATAGTTATATTTAATAATTCAATGATAAACATCAGACTTTCTCTTTTCTCATCTTTTCATCATGATTGCGAGTTTCTTGTCTGAATGCGTAGTTGAAATACATCAAATTATCAATCTTGTGTTTCAGCTTCTTGCATGATCAGCATGTAAGATTGAATGAAGCAACATCTTGCTTGAACTCATTGAACTTAAGTGTCACATCATTTTTAAACTGCATGCTTAAAGTAAAGAACTTCAAATTCTTTGTTGCAACGATAAACTTCATTTTTTCATGCAAGAATTGAAAACTCTTCTGAGATGTTGCATTCTTACTTTGCTGCAAATGTAGCTTCGACAATGCATCAGTGTCTTGCAAATGCAAGTCAATGTTTATAAGATGCTTTAGTAGATTGACATAATTGATAAAGATGTATGAGATGCAAAGAAACTCATTCATGATGATTTTATTAATTTTCATTCACAAGTACATTATGCAAGTCTTGTTGAATATATAATAGTTCAGATCTACATACAGTTTGATGAGATATTGTTTGAAATTCACGATGCTTTGATTGATTCACTGCTTTGCAGCTTCAAGTCAACATTCTGTTTGAAAGTTGCAAATTTCAGAATTGCTAAGTTTAGCACGTAAGTATTCAGTGTAGTACTTTCAGTTGAATTTCTCATCATGATTACACATGCTCATCACATGATTTCATCATTGATTGCAAGACTTCTTTGACAAGTATAATTCAAATCATTGCAACTTCTCTTGTTTCATGATGAAATTAAATGACATTGCAACTATGAAGTCTTTGCAGTCTTGCAGTCAGAACATTAAAAAATCATAGTTCATGATGCTTTGCTTTTTAAACTCGCAAGATTGATTAGCATGCTTGCATGCATTACTTCAATAGTGATTATCACTATGTTAACATTGATGATCAGAAATTGATTAAATCTCTCACTCAAGTTTTGATATGTAAAGTTGCAAGATAAGCAGTACATTCTGTGTTTTCAGATTCTTTAACTGCTTACGTACTTCGCTTATTGATTGTCAAGAAATATAATCTGTCTGTTCATTAAATTCTTGCAACTTGAATTTCTCATTTACATGTTTAAATGCGTGATTCTCAGATCTGTTCTGATGAGACAATGAATTCTTAATGTGAAAGAAGTTATTACTTCTTTTGATCATGCAACTTCTGATGAGTCGTTGCATGTTTAACATCTCTTACTGAGCAGCTTCATACAAATGAAGCAATTAAAACTGTGAGATGATGAGATCTTTTTACGTGAAACTGCGTAGTAGAAGATAATAAAATAGCATTCTATTGATGATAAAACTAATTGCTAAGAAATGAAAGTAAAAGCTTGCAGAGTTTTCATCTTCTGTCAAGTGTCAAGTCATTATCTTTATTCACTCATTAGTTTCTTTAATCTAATCTCATGAGCTAGTCTTGCAGATATGCATTGTTCATAGTTGATGAAATGCGTTCTTACAACAAATATCTTGTCAAGTTAAGTTAAGTTGTTGAATTGAATTGTCAAGTTCAGCTTTACAACTTAACTTGAATTGAATTTCAAAAAATTTTAACTCAATTCAATGCAGTCAGTCTATGAATGAAGACAAGAGAAAAAAACATAAAGCTTTGAAATTATGTTAAAATTGTGCTGAAATCGATTTTGCAACATGTTAAATATACATGAAGAAATTATCTTGATACAATCTTATATTAGATTGACAACAAGATTCATCTGTACATGATGTTGACTATAAATCTTTTGATTCTATTCTGTGTTTGAATAGAAGTCAAAAGAGTCAAGAGATCTTAATTCAACGCAGTTTGAATGATGTTAAAACATTGCATGATCAGAAAAGTCATCATGCAAAGTTTTCACTTATGCGACAATTCTTCTTCTAACAGTCACAATTGATTTACGAAGAAGATTAATGACAGATCAATGTCGATAAGAAATGAAAAAATACTACTAGTGATTAAATAACTCAGATGAAGAGTTTGAGAGTTATGACTACAAGTGATTGAAGAATTTGTGACTCATTGACTGCGTTGATATCAAAACATCTTCATTACATTGACAGTGTTATCAAGTAATTGATGAAAAGATATCAGATAGAATAGTCATCTCAAGTATTGAAAGTCATGACTACAATGCTTGAAGAAGTAGTGACTCGTTGATCATGCTGATATATTGAAAGAGCTTAAGCTCATCTTTTTTACTTGATGTCAAGTCATTCATCTGTCTACGTGAAAAATTGAGAGCTTAAGAGAATGATCAAAATACATTCTCTTTCATTGATCAGAGTCAAACATTGAACGATTGCAATTGCACATTTATACTAACAATTTATTCAATGTTTACATGACATAAGTCAAATCAAAAGAAGAAAAGAATTACTCAGTACAATCACACTCTATCTTCTCATCATGTGCATCTTTCTTTCATCACATATTTCTCTGCTCAATGAATGATAATCATTGAGTAAGAGAACACAGCTCTACGTACGTTACAATCATGAGCATCACAAGTGCAAAGAAAATGTTTTTCATCTTTGAATCAAGAATTGAATTGAAACATCATTGTATAAAATATTATCAATGAAGAGCAGAGCAAAGATGATGCATCATAATCAAGCAGCATAAACACTTTCATCAAGAGTTTACTTGAGCATCATGCGCTGAATAGAAGCTATAAATTTATTACTTAATAACACAATGTCAATCTTATTGTTTCAACTGCGTGAAGCAGTTGTATAAATGACGAGTGATTTTCTTTCTCAGAGAGTTTTGTTCACTCAATATAAATAGCATAGAGTTTCTCATGAGTTGAGTCTAAATCAATGTCATAAGAATGTATGAATTACAATTACAATTACAATTACAATTACAATCTTATATTACATATTAAATGAAAGAAATTAAAAATCTGTAAAATAATGATTAAACTTCTTCAGCGAATTAATTGATTGCAATGCAAAATTTGCAGAGAATGAATTTTTGATTTTGAAAATTCTCAAGTTCAACACAGTCACTATGAAATAGAGATAATCAATGCACTTCACTTCGCTATCGTGTAAATAAGAATGACTCGCTTCGCTCAAAAGCTCAAATTGCTTGCTAGAATTCAATGTTGATATGTTGAGCTGCTCTTGATCTTCAAGACTTTAGTAAAGTAATTGTTCTGTCAAAATGTCTGTACTTCATGAGTGAAATCATTGCAACTGAACGAGAAGTGCGTCTGAAAGTGACAAGCAAGCAGACAATGTTGTTTATAAATGCAAGAAACTTTGATATATTTCAAGTTCTTGAATCTAAAATTCAAACGATCAAGATATCATCAACTTTTGACTGAATTTGAAATAGTGTTATGATTCTAGCCTTCGTTTATTCTTCGTCTAGCCTTCGTCTGATTTCATTCTAATCGAGTCTAGCACAGAGCTGAGAAACACACATATAAGAATCAAGTTCTTTTCTGTAGATACTTTTCTTTCTTAGCATTTATTTATTAGTTAAATGACATTCATATGACTCGCTCTATGCTGACTTTTAACAGTAAATAAATGCTAATCAACTACTCTGCTATCAACGTGTAAATGATACGAAATAACCTACTTCGTTCATTCAGAAAATTCGCAAGAAATTCTTTGAATTACTTTCATCAAAACACATCTTCAAATTTACTCAAATTTACTCAAATTTATCAAACCAATCACTCAATCTTCTCACAATCTATTTATCTTTATCTTCAATTTCTCACAATGACACGCGACTCTGAATCAGTCGAGTCACGAACAGCTCATCTGCTTAGAAGCATTGCTAATAGACGAGTTTTTCTTATTTCTTTCAATGCTTCAGCGAGATCTCAGAATGTCGCTATCTCATGAGACATCAACATAAGTCAACAACTTCGTCAATGAGCTATTGATCAGTCAGATGAGATCATCAAGATGCTGATCGAGCTAAAAGATCAATGAGACATGACTTTGAAACTCAACAAGCAATGAATCAATGTTCAAGTCAATCACATCAAGAAACTTGATGAGCTAAAGATCAATTAAATGACAATAGACACTCAAGAAGAAACTATCATTGAACTACAAAAGAAAGTCTTGAGTCTAAAAAAGAGACAGCGTTCAGTGAATCAGTCTCAATCTCGTCAATCTACTGAATCTCGAGTTTCTACGAAATCTCTATCTCGTCAATCTATCGAGAATCATACTTGACGTGAGTCGTTCACTTTATTCAATAATGATCATCACAAGTCTTTCAAGTTTTTGAACTTATCTGTATTCATTGATGAAGATGAATCAACATGAGATAGCTGAAAAGTTAAGATGAACAACAAGCTTCAGACAAATGTTGATCACTTCAATAATGAGAATATCTGTATTATTTATGTGATATCTAGACTAGAAAATGATGCTGCTGAACATATTTTCGCTCAACATCATCATGATGCTTCGCATTCTTACATCTCGATCTACAAGCTATTTGAGCATCTGAAAGAAATATACGATGAACTGAATAGAAATCGAAAGTGTCGTCGTGAATACAACACTCTGAGATAAACAGACAAGCTCTTCAACGTCTTCTACTTTGACTTTATGAAGCTATTCAGCTATTTAGACTACAATGATTGCATTCTGATAAACAATCTTCAGAATAAGATCAACAATCGCTTGCAGAATGCTCTGTCAATATGTTTCAAAGACTTCGCTTCACTTCATCATCTCAAGATCTTTCTTCAAGATGTGAATAATAAACAGCGAGTCAACTATCAGCTACACAGTCAGCTTCGCACTGTCACTGTCAAAGTCACTGTCGTACCTGATAAATGTGCTGCTACTTCATTGTCAGTGATGACTTTAATAATTAATTATGTTAAGTCTATCTTCTTTTCTATCTCTGAATCAGCAAGATCATCTATCATCTGCTATACTTGCAAGATCTCAAGTCATTTGTTCAAGAATTGCTCTCAGAAAAAAATCAACACTTTTGCATCTTATGCATTCACTCTTTGTTTACATGAAATCGTCATTTCGAAGAATAAGAAGAATGAGAAAATGTCTTTTTTTAAAGATAGCAAGGCAAAAAACTAGAGACTTTCATCAAAGACGCAATGAAAGAGATGTTAATTTCTTCAACAATGAGCATGTCAGATGATTCTTTTGCTTCTGAATCTTTGACTACTGAATGTGTACTTTCTAACAATGAAATTAGTTACTCATTGAAGTCATTGATAGACATCGAAGCTGCTGACTATTCGTTCATTGATGAAGTAATCGCGCAGATTGTTTGTGATCAGTTGCAAATCAAGTCTTTGACTTTGATTAAAGCGAAGTCAATTCGAGAATTCAATGATTACTATGCTAAGAAACTCATTATTCATGTCATCTATTCAAATCTGACTGTTCAAGATTATATGATTGACACAGCTTCTATGTTGATCACTCAATTAGATCAACATCAAATGATTCTTGAAAAAACCTGAATGAACAAAATCAACCTAGTAATTGATATGCAAATCAATTCTCTTCGATTTTCAAATTTCATTCTCAATTTGAAATCAATTGTTCTACTCACAAGCAACAAGACAACTACGAAGCAGAAGAGTTTGACTTCTACTCATATATTAAAGAGATCTTTCACTATCTTTCAACTCAGTCTGAAATCACTCTTTTTCAGTCAGTTCAATGAGAAGTCAGTTAAACTAATTGAACAGTTAAAATCGTGCGACGCGACTTTAACTAACGTCAAAATTTCTAAATCGACGTCAGATTCAATGAACATAGCAATGATAAAGACAGCAACATATAGAATGTTAGTTAAATGATTAAACATCAAGATCTTTGCTGTTATCATCTTGAAAATCGATCGACTCATAACTACAGTTGAAAACAAGTCTGAAGAAGTGAATCTGCATGAGCTTTTTCATGCTGAAGTTCTCAAGCAAGTCAAGATCAAGCTTCTTTCTGAATATCACGACTATTTAAACATCTTCGATCGAGCAATAATTGATCAACTATCATTGCATCATTTCTATGATCACAAAATTGAGTTGATCGATGAAGAAACACTCTCGCGAAGCAGACTATATCAGATGTTTGATCACAAGCTTCAGAAGATAAAGAAGTATCTTGTTAGAAATCAGCATAGAGTGAGTCATATGAGTGTCATTTAACTAGAAGATAAATGCTAAGAAAGAAAGATAGCTACAGAAAAGAAGCTGACTACATATGTGTGTTTCTCAGTCGACGCTAGACTCAATAGAAACTAGTCAAGATGACGAAGCGAGAATAGGTTTGACAAGACTAGAAGACTGAGTCTGACAAGGCTAGAATCGTGACATTACCTTCTTTCTTCGACGATTCATGTTCACATGAATGTATTTTCTGCTTGACTCGATTGATTACTCAATCATGATTTCACAGACTCAGACCTGTTAAATCGTGATTGATTGAATTGTTGATTAGCGCAGTTTGTTCAAGTATTGAATATGAAAATCGTCAACGACCTTCTGAGCGTTCATAAATTCGTCGTCATCAGCGTTGTATCAATTAAGATCATTGTCATAGTCATTTCATTTGACTCTATACTGAAGTCATCTTCGATATTGACGAAAATTCAATATATCATCAATTTTTCACTCGTCTTCGTCGTTTATCACTATTGAATCTGAGAGTTCGTTCTTTTGACCAGGCAAGAAGTCGTCAACGACAGAACGAAGCAGATCAGAATGAAATACATCATGAACATGCATAGACTCTGATAATTTTAGTTTATATGAAGAGTCAATGAGATCTAGATTGATGAAAGAATCGAGCATTTTGTCATTTAGCTTCTTGAAAGATTTTGTTAGAGATCTGCCTAGAGCGAGTCAGATAGAAGTGTCATTTAACTAGAAGATAAATGCTAAGAAAGAAAGATAGCTACAGAAAAAAAGCTGGCTACATATGTGTGTTTCTCAGTCAACGCTAGGCTCAATAAAAACTAGTCAAGGTGACGAAGCGAGAATAGGCCTGACAAGGCTAGAAGACTGAGCCTGACAAGGCTAGAATCATGACATTATCTCTTTTCTTCAACGATTCATGTTCGCATGAATGTATTTTCTGCTCGACTCGATTGATTGCTCAATCATGATTTCACAGGCTCAGACCTGTTAAATCGTGATTGGTTGAATTGTTGATTAGCGCGATTTGTTCGAGTATCAAATATGAAAATCATCAACGATCTTCTGAGCGTTCATAAATTCGTCGTCATCAGCGTTGTATCAATTGAGATCAT
>JAABUL010001844.1_pt1 | contig 37793 bp, 41 predicted proteins | sample 5559151 | NCBI WGS metagenome assembly JAABUL01 (sample SAMN10711876, study PRJNA513368) | rock metagenome | isolation source: Antarctica rocks | place: Antarctica: Victoria Land, Pudding Butte sud | reverse complement strand
TCATTGACAATAATATCGCTGCACTTCTTCAGCTTAGACTGACCATCACCAGAGAATCAGCTCAGTGAAGAGGATCACCCTCATAGTGGTCGAAGCGTAGCAGACGAGCACGAGCACGAGCACGAGCACGAGCACGAGCTGGTTCCCTCTGTACTCAATACGGATTCTTTTGATGAGGGGCAGGGACAGCAACAGGAGGTGGAGGCGGACGAAAACAACGATGAGGATGACGGCCAGGCGCAGCAGGAGGTGAATGGTGTGGCAGCGGCGCTGACGGCTGAAAGGGTTAGTGATCCCCATCTATCCGGCCAGGAGGATGGAAGCCCAAGACCGGCCGAGCGACAGCGGCTCCTACCCTCCCGCGATCCATCGCCAGCGAGAAATCATGACGAGGCGGAGAGCTGTAGCGATAGTCACGGCGACCACGAGCTCAACAACAAAGCCGACTCGGACTCGGAGAATGGGAAATCACGTCCTGCTAAGCGGAAGCGGCCGTCCTCATCTTGCGACAGCCCAATGCAAAAGAAGCGCAGGCGCTCTCTTCAGCAGAGGTCTACCGGCCAACATAGACCACGCTCCAAGCCTCGTCGGCGCTCTCCCAAGTCTCACTCCCTACTTGATCAGGGTTCGAGCGCGGCCGCAGTCTCCAGTCCCAAGCGTCGATTGCTTTCGCCGGCGCCTTCTGCACCGCACCCCACGGATAGAGACATGTCGTCCGACTGCTACAACCTTGACCGATCGTCCGAAGCCGTCCAGCCGACGCTGACCGAGGTTACATTCCGTCCGCACTCTTCGCCGAACCTCTACTCCTTCACTGCAATAGTCCGGGTCGGTCATGACAGGCCAGAATTCTCTCTCGGCCGCTTTGTCACACTCATCGAGAACATGGGCTACATTGGGGATGTAGATATTCACACAGTCAAGTGACTACCGCAAGATATAGTCCAGTTAATTGACTTGAGCCGGCTTGCATCTTCCCGGCTCTCACCCACTGTGAGGACCAAGGGGATTCCCCCGAAGACAGGCCGTATCCATGACAGCGCGGCGAGTGTTCGACACTGACATGGCAAAGCCGTGAACGCTGAGGCTACTGCATCGCTAGGATCTGACTTGTTCAGCAGTGACGATGACAGCGATCCAAGTAACAGCGACCCCGACCCCAGCAGCGGCGATGATGAAGACTCGAGCGCAGCTGAGCAAAGGCGTTCGAGCGCGAGCAAGCAGAGCCGATGGTCAGACCTAGACGAGCAGCGCTTGCTGGCATACAAGCAAGAGGGCAAGTCTTGGGAGTGGATCTTCTGCAAATTTCCTGGCAGGACTCAGGCCGGCGATACGTACACGCTGGAACATGGTTCCGGCCCAGAGGCGATTAGGTTTCCCTGCAGGTGGACAGGCAGCAGCTCAAGCTCTCCGTGCCTACTTGTCCCTCGGTGTCTGCCGGAACGAATATTTGAAAGCGACCTTATCCCTCTGTCGGCCAGTCCCATTGCGGGAGCAGGTACGGTCGAGGGAAGCGGCGTTCAAAGCGAGGCGAATAAGGGATTAGACGTATGGGCGAGGCAGCAGAAATAGATCAGGAGGGGTTGACATTGGAAGCAGACATGGGGCTTTTCATTGGCATCCCTGGTATCATTGTATTGTACAGTTTCCCCAGACTCTTCCCCCAAAATATACAATTCAAAAACAAAGGTACCGAACGCCTCACGATGCTGATGGCCAGCCCCTGCCTCTCGCCCATGCAATTGCCTGTTCCCCTTTTTCCAAACGGTCTATCGCTCTGCTGAATGCATTTATCATCCCATCGTACATTATATCGTTGTCGCGGAACGTTCCTGTGAAGATTGCTCCGTCCCTAATTGGGAAGAGGACATTTCGGAGCTCACGAGCCAACTGTTTCAGGCTCTCGAACTGTGGTGCAAACTCCGAGACAATGTACTCAAATGCATTTTTGTCCATGTCCCCTCGTTTCATCCGCGCAATTCGCCGATAATTTCCAGTGTACCAATCCCGAAGAACATTTGTCCTCGTTGATCTCGGCCGGGCTTGAAACTCGCCTGCGCCTTCGTGACCATACCGAATGCACATCCACATGAAGACATATAAGAATGATTCAAGGTCGTGCCGATAAGTGTGTTTCTTGCCTTCAAGAATCTCAATCGCCATGAACTGCATGGTACCCGTTCGGTGACGAGCTCCACTCGGCATGCTATCCAGCTCCTTTGCTAAGTCCAAGTCAATTAGTCTTCCTTTCTGGCCTTCCTTGGTAGCCTCGACAATAATGATATTGTTTTCAGAAACGTCTCGATGAAGAATCTTTCCATCCTCGAGAAGCGACTTGTGACCTCGGATGGCATCGCGTAGCGCCTCCAAAAGCTCTTTGACGGATCGATATTCGTGGAGAGGTCGTCCAGCTGGTGAAGTTACCAAGCAGTAGTTCACTCGGTTGCCGTACATCCCACTTTCGCAGTCTACTAGACTATCGGCCTCAGCCTCTTGAGTGCTGTGGGCGTCGGTGGCGTCTGGCTGGCCTTTGATATGCACATTTGCCGCGTTGGCGTGGCTACCGTCGGATTTGGATCTCTTCAGTCTGCTTCCCCCTTCAAGTCTTTCACCTCTTTTTCTTTTCTGCCCAGAGGAAGAAGTTGTGGTGCTACTTGCGCCGATTCCTAAGCCAACCAAATGGGCCGCACCGCTCCCTAACCTTCCTTTGAGACTTGTTTTCGAGTACGCCCGACTGGATTTCGCACTGCTATTGACCCAAGAGGCTTTGCTCGACGGCTTTCGTGGCGTTCCGAATTGCATGTCTCGTCGTAAATGTGCGATGGTGTCCGGATCACCGTCAATAGAAATCTTCTCGTGACTGAACCACTCAGCAATGCCCGTGACTCTTCTATCCTTGGCCAACTTCAACAGTGCGCCTTCCCGTTGCCTTTTGTCGGACGGCCAAGCGAACTTGACCACATACCCCCACTCCGTTGAATTACTTCCCCTTCCTCGGTAACATGTTGTTCCTCTACACACTATCGCTTTTGTCGAGGCGATTGGCTTGTCCTCCAAAAAGATCCTCTCATATTGTGCGACGATGTACCTGCCGTTCTCGTCATGCTTGATAAACGTGTTCAAACCCAATTCCGCATCGGACATCAGCGCATAGCCAGCAATAACCTTGACGAATCGCTCTGGCTCTCTGTGGATGTCGAACTTCTCCGAGCTGTATGGGCCGGACCTATCAAACATCCAAAGGCGCATCAGGGTCCCGCAAATCGTAAAACCAGGCACAAATCGCCGATCAGGTTGACTTCCAAACACCTCGCGCGCGTAGCCCGCCAATTGCACCAGTGTTTTTGTGTAGCCATCCTCGTCAGGATTCCGTTTGTGTTCCCCAATAACAAGAACATTTGACCAGTCGTGCTCGCCGTCTTGGAAGACAGCATCGGCGGGAGTGAGGAAAATGTCAAGCTTACGATCAGCCTCCGAGCCTCTCAACACTTTGTTCGCTGATGTGTAGTATCTGCGGCGAAGTCCATTGAAGATAGCGTCCTGGAAGTTCATAACCCACTCAAAAAAAGGGTCTTGAAGTGAAGGTTGCGGCCAACCGCGCCAGCGACCCTCTATATACTGGGCTCTTGACACTTCGTAGATATCCCTCGCGTTGTTCGTCCAGGGTTTGCCTTCGAAGTATCGCTCGTAGAAGCCCCCGACATCGTAGTAGACGCGCCCTGTGAGTTCCTCAAATATTCGCTGGTCAACTTCATCATGTGTCTGTTCAGTCCCGCTTTGACAAGCCGAGCTCGGTCGAAGCGGCGTGTCGAAGACGGCTTTCTCGCAGGGATTTGGTGGCGTTAATTGTTTCGGGCTAGTGAGTGCGATCAGGTCGAACACGGCAAGCCATATCTCCGCGTCAGGCGCGTTATTAACAACCAGTTCCACCAAAGGGATCGTTGACTTGATGTCGAAATCGCTGGAGCAAGATTTAGATGCAAGGCTGACTAGATCCGTACGAAGGCGAGTCTTGGGATTAATCTGCGAATATAGTTTACGAGAGGCCGGAAGGCTCTGCAAGGCCAAAATAAGATCAAGGACCAGATCTTTCATATACGTTAGCAAGATTTTTGGTTGCTGCGCAATGACGCTAACCTGAGGCAGATTCTGCGGAAAGGATGTCCCCAACAGCACGAGACGATCCAACGAAATCTAGATGCGCTTGAAATGATTCAAACTGGTGACGAAAAGCAACCAATCCTTCTTTGATGGGATGGCTGTTGATTAAATTTGCTTCCTCGGTAGCCTCCATAATAGGGTATATCGTGGAGCCTGCTGGAGATGAGGGAAGGAAGGCGACGCGATCTCAGAACGTGAAGGGAGAATGGTCATTGCTTCCGTAGAAAGGGTAGATTTAATAGAAACCCTCACTAGCGCGTTGGTTGATTGCTCACTATTCCGTACTTTACTATCTAAGCTCGTTCCTCGCTTACTCGTATTTACGGGGTTTCCGCGCACACTGGGTTTCCGCGCACTCTAACCTAGAAAGGTTAATTTTAGACAGTATCGAGTTTAGCGTTCTAAAAAGGGCACTAATATAAATTAGTCATAGTTAGCGTGCGCGAAAACCCAGTGTGCGCGGAAACCCCGTAAATACGAGTAGTGGGGGCTAGTTCTACGGATAGTGCGGGGATCATTTTGAATGAGTCTCGTCGAATGCTGCGACAGATATCATGTCGACAGCTAACAACCCGATCTCCCATCATACGAGCCATACGTTGGACAATGGCGCCAGCAGCAGCAACAATGGCATCCATGGTGACGGAGCGCATCCAATCCGCCACCATACGAGCCATACTCTGGAGAACGGCGCCAGCAGCAGCAATAAGGGCGGTATTGGGGACGGCAAGAACTCGAACGACAATGGTGGGAGTCGTTCCTCTCATGGCTCGGTGGTTAGCTTACTCTTCTTCATTCAGGACACAATCGGGGCGATGTCTTGGAAGCCTCCCTAATGAGCCTTGCTGCCGACCTTTCCAACTTGACTATAGACAGCACATTGCGTGAGCCTGGCGAGTCTGATGAGGGCGCTGTCACAGAGGCCTCTTCGCCGTGCTCTTCCGCAGACAGCATCTCGCGCGAGAGCCACGATTCTGACGGGGGGACCATCACCGAGGCCACTTCCATGTGCTCCTCTGGCAATCATTCCATCTTTAGCATCATTGACAGCACATTGCGTGAGGGCGAACAGTTTGCAACGGCCTGCTTCGACACAGCACAGAAACTCAAAATCGCCCAGGCTCTGGATGATTTTGGAGTGGAATATGTAAGACTGCCAACCTAAGCTATGGAGGTAAGAAGCTGCGAAAAATATTGTGCCTAGCTGACACCATACATTAGATCGAGTTGACGTCGCCGGCTGCTTCAGAACAGTCGAGAGCTGATTGCGAGGCTATCTGCAAGCTGGGTCTGAAGGCCAAGGTAGGACGAGCTTAGACTGTCTTAACTTCTTGTTAACAATGGGTCAGATATTGTGTCACATCCGATGCAATATGGAAGACGCAAGGATCGCCGTTCAAACAGGCGTCGATGGAATGTATGTCAACTCTCCAGAACCAAGTATCCATGACTGATGGGCCCGACACAGCAATATGTGCATTGGCACTTCTTCCTACCTCATGAAACATTCCCACGGAAAGGACATGGCCTACATTGCTGCCAAAGCCAAGGAGGTCATTGAATATGTCAAATCGAACAAGATTGAGATTCGCTTCTCCGGGGAAGACTTCTTCCGCTCGGATTTCGATGAGATACTGAAGCTGTACTCTCTCGTCGATCGGTTGGGCGCAAACCGCGTGGGCATCGCCGATACCGTGGGCAGTGCCACGCCGCGGGAAGTCTTCGAGAAGATCGACACCCTGCGCAAAGTCGTGGGCTGCGACATCGAGACGCACTTCCACAACGACACGGGATGTGCTGTCGCGAACGCCTACGTCGCTCTCGAAGCTGGGGCCACCCACATTGACACCACGGTGCTCGGCATCGGCGAGCGGAACGGCATCACGCCTCTCGGCGGCCTTGTGGCGTCTTTGATTCCCACGGACCGCAAGTACATCCTGAGCAAGTACAAGATCGAGAAGCTGAGCTACCTTGAACATTTAGTTGCACAGATTGTCGAGGTGGAAATACCTTTCAACAACTTTATAATATCTTTTCAGAAATTTAGTTGAACAAAGCTGATAGGGCCGACAAGCTAGGCGATATCAAAAAGCTAGTAACATAGTTTATTGAGATAGAGCTAACACTCATTACTTGTAATGCGAACCTTATACAGAGACTTCTTAAAGAGCCTTCTTATGTTGAGTGAAAAGCTAATGCACATTGCGTACAAAGCTACAGCAAGAAGCTACCTTCGTTATAAAAAACCATTTGATGATGTTATCAATGTATAGTCATGTCAAATGTTCAGGTCTAGCTAAGATGTTTACTTTTCTTTAATAATTAAGTTTAAAACTAGATAAATGATGCAAAGCAACTCTGCATAATAAGACTACGACTATATAGCTAAGTGAAAGATTTGAGTATCATTATTTCTTTGATTAATCAAGAACAAATTAACTTTATACTTATAAGTTACCATTTTCTTGATATTATGTTGAAATTGATAACAGAAAAAGCGAAAGACTTTCTTAATTAATGAAATTTAACAATTGAAGTCAAATTACTTCAATTGTTTAATACTGATTAACAATTTTATAATTGCAAAAACTCATAAATTTTATCTTTAATACATGACATGTTGTCAAGTTAAAAGTTGAATGTGCTGATATTATTATAAGATGAAGTTACGTATCTTGAGAGTTTATGAAACAGTATTGGTTTGCACTTTGAGTCTGAGCTTACGAAACAGTATTAAACCTACTCGTATGCATGTGTTAGAGATCAGCATAGAGCGAGTCATATGAATGTAGACTGACCGTGTCGAGTCGAGTTGGAATTTTTTTTGAAAAAGTGTCGAGTCGGGTTGAGAAGTTGAACCCGAGCACTCAAGGCGGGTTGAGAAGCTTGATTCGATAACTCGACCCGAAAACCTGATTCGACCCGACAAGATATTAGATAGGTGTAAATAGCTTGGTCGAACAGCCTTCATGATTCTCTTCATGGCTTTCTACCATGTTTCCCCGTCATGACTCTCTACCAAAGTCAAACGACCTTCATGTTTTCCCTTCATGTTTCCCTTCATGTTCTTCTTCATGTTTCCCTTCATGTTTCCCTTCATGTTTCTCTTCATGTTTCTCTTCATGTTCCCCTTCATGTTTCCCTTCATGTTTTTCTTTATGTTTCCCTTCATGTTTTTCTTCATGTTTCTCTTCATGTTTCTCTTCATGTTTCTCTTCATATTCCCCTTCATGTTTCTCTTCATGTTTCCCTTCATGTTTCTCTTCATGTTTCCCTTCATGTTTCTCTTCATGTTTCCCTTCATGTTTCCCTTCATGTTCTTCTTTATGTTTCTCTTCATGTTCTTCTTTATGTTTCTCTTCATGTTTCTCGTCATGACTCTCTATTAAACGACCTTCATGTTTTTCTTTATGACTTTCTACCAAACAATCTTCATGTTCTTCTTTATGACTCTCTACCAAACAATCTTCATGTTTCCCTTCATGACTTTCTATTAAAAGATAATGCAAAAAGATAATGCAAAAGTCAAAAATCGAAAATTTTTCTATATTTAACTCTCTTAACATCAAGCTTGAGTTCTTGACAAATTGAATCAAATTGATTCAATTTTCAGTCGAGTTAAGTTGCGTCAAGTTGAAAATATGAGCAACTTAACTCAAGTCAAGTTGAAAATGTGAGCAATTCAACTCAATCTCAATTCAAGTTTAAAATGTCAACTTGAAACTCAACTTGATGATCAGTTTATATGAATGTCATTTAACTAGTAAATAAATGCTAAGAAAGAAAAGTATTTACAGAAAAGAACTCATAACTTATATGTATATTTCTGATCTTTGCGTTAAATTTGAAAGAATTGACATTTTACACAGATGATGCAAAGACTTGATGACATCATTTTTAACTTCAATACTCATTAAACTTAATTGAATTAATCAAGATTGAGATTGAGACTGAGCAAGTTTTAATCAATATGTAATCAACATGCTAAAGTTAATTATGTATTGATTAAAATTAAACTAAATCTGAATTGTAACATTATTTCTTCTCTTCAACTATTCATGTTTGCATGAATATATTTTCTTAGTGCGTTCAATTAAAATATTGAATGTGAAAGTTATTAACAACATTCTGAGCATTCATGAATTCATCGTCATCAGCATTATATCAGTTAAGATCATTGTCATAATTCTTTCATTTTACTTGATATTGAAGTTGTTTTCAATATCATTAAAAGTTCAGAATATCATTAATCTTTTATTCATTCTCATTATTTATCATAATTAATTTCAAAGAATCATTCTTTTGATCAGGCAAAAGATTGTTGATGACAAAATGAAGAAGTTTAAAGTGAAATACATCATGAATATGCATAATTTCTGATAGTTTCAATTTATACAAGAAGTTAATAAAGTTAAGCATGTTGAATGAATTAAGCATTTTGTCATTCAACTTTTTGAATGATTTTGTTATAACTATGTTTCTTTCGTTTAAAAATATCTTTGATTCAATCTTATAATTGATTTTTTTTCTATGCTTATTAACTTGTTTCATCATTTGCTTTCATGTCTTGACAAGAATCTTGTGAGCAAATATCAATGTTTTATTCATATAATAATAATAATAATAATAATAATAATAAATTCATACACTCTTGTGACATCGATTAAATCGACTCATGAGAAACTTTATGCTATGTGTGTCAAGTGAACAAAATTCTCTGAGATAGAAAATGTTACGAGCGTGCTCAGCCTTCTACTGGAACGCGTGTCCTTGAGCGAGCCTAAGGTTCTATCGGGCTTAGCGCTTCCCTTCCTCCTGTACATATAGCCTTCGCACCTCGATAGACCTCGCTCTTTAGCTTTGAATCCTCGTTTACCTGGTTTACCCTTCGTTTACCTGTACCTCTATGACTTGCTCTAGGCATGGTTCTAACATTATTCAAAGCTCCGTACATACCACACGACAGTGGTTCGCTTCCTAGTTGAGCCGGTTTTTGCAGCTCTACGGTCGGAAGCAGAAGCTCTGCTACAGACGTGTAGTAGACGTGAAGACAACAGTTGACCTCTTTACTGAGCTTGTCACCGAATCGAACAAGCCCTGTTACGTGTTGCAGGCAAGAAAACCTCGACTGAGCTCTTGACTGAGCTCGCCATCGAACAAGCCCTGCGACGCGTCGCAGGCACGAACCGATCCCTCGACCGACCTCTTGACTGAGCTCGCCATCGAACAGAACAAGCCCTACCGAACGCGGTAGGCAGGAACCGGAACAAGTCCTATCGAATGCGGTAGGCAGGAACAGAGAGCGCTACCGAATGCGGTAGACGCGATCAGAACAAGCCCTGCTTCAAGAGCGCGTCTGATATTGACCTCATCGCCGAGCCCGTCACCCGATAGTGAGCCTGCTTCAATGGCACGAACGGAACAAGCCCTGCTACATGCGTGTAGCAGGCACGAATCAGAAGACAACGATTGACCTCATCGACTGAGCCCGTCACCCGATAGTGAGCCTGCTTGAACGGCACCCGAAGTGAGCCTGCTTCAATGACATTCGACAAGAAGGAATAGGCTTGGAACGCCTGATGGAATGAGCTTGAAACGCTCTATGTCAAGAAGAAATAGGCTTGGAACGCCTGGTGGAATGAGCTTGGAACGCTCAAATAGAACGGTAACGAAACGGACAAGAAAGAAAGAAGCTGATTGAAGCAATGAGGTCATTGCTTGGCTGAAGGGGGGGGGGGTAATGTTACGAGCGTGCTCAGCCTTCTACTGAAACGCGCGTCCTTGAGCGAGCCTAAGGCTCTATCGGGCTTAGCGCTTCCCTTCCTCCTGTACATATAGCCTTCGCACCTCGATAGACCTCGCTCTTTAGCTTTGAATTCTCGTTTACCTGATTTACCCTTCGTTTACCTGTATCTCTATGACTTGCTCTAGGCATGATTCTAACAGAAAATCGCTCGCTGTTTATATGACTGCTACACGCAGTTGAGATGATAAAATTGAAACTATGTATCAAATTTGTTCATGATGATCACATGTTAAAGAATGAATGTTCTTGTCATTCTAAACTGCTTCAGCAGCTTTGTTTTCATCATCATTCTCGCTGTTGTCTTAAGACTCTTCGTGATTGAGATAATGATTTGATAGTTCATGAAGTCAACGTCTCATAGCATATTTAATCGAAGATGCATTCAATTCAAGCAGTGCATCAAAATATACTTGACTGTCTGATGACTTCATTTGCAGTTGCATTGAAAGCTATTCACGCTCGACATGTTTCTTGAGTGCAGATAAACATTCAGCTCTATGCGTTCAATTTTGATGTGAATTGCAAGAATGCTTTTAATCTTCTGAAAATCATCATGCATCTTTACTGACTTCTTGAATAGATGAGATCTTTAAGCGAGAAATGCATTAATGTTTGCGATGCATTTTTTGTAGTTTTCTCATTGACAGTTTCATTGACTTTTATAAAACTGTGCAATTGCATGTTCACTCATTTGAGTCAATGTTAAGAAGTCAAGTCGTTCATGTTTAAACTGTATCTTTGCTTCTTTGTGAATTGAAATGTTCAGAAACATCATTTTTTTGAAGATTGAAAAGCGAAAGATGAGTCTATTAATTTCTATCAAATGAGCACATATGATCTTGCATGCTCATTGAGTCTTCTGTGTTCTGTCGTTGATTCAACTGCGTAGTGTGACTTGATTCTGTAGCTTGTTCAGATAAACATGTAGCAAGAATGTATATGTTTCAACTTTCAGCGTTTTGATGTTCACTTTTCTGAAAACATTGATCACATGACACAACGCTTGATTCTGAAGAGTTTCTAGCCTTCATTTCATACTCAACAATCTCTTTTCTTTATTGCGTTGATGTCATATTAATGCTTCGAACGTCATTCTTGATCTTATCATCGCTGAGTATATTTGTCTTACTTTTGCAAATATAGTCTTTCAGATGAAGATCTCAAGTTGACTAAGCATCAGCATCTTGATGATGTGATCTGCTTTTATTTGACGAAGATGTGAATCTCATTGTAGTTTCATGTTCAGTTGCACTTCAAGAATTCATACATTCAATTTCAACTTTATTATTAAGTTTTCTATGTGTAAACTGACTGTCATGTTAAATCTTTTTGACTTACGAGTGAAGTGTGTGAGTTTGTATTTCTCTGAAGTGAATGTAGCATTATGAATTTGAGCTCACTCTGCACAGATGTCATGTGCTTGACTCAATGATTTGCAAATTGATTTTGTGATTTTGTTATAAATCAGAATATTGATGTCATTTACAAAGTCAAGCATCTTAATTTTGATTTCTAGAGCTTTGCATTTTTCAATTAAGCTTACATTAAAGAATAGAAAGAGAATTGATGATATGAGAAATCTTTGTGATATGTCAGCGTTTATTCATCACATTGCGTTGATTTGTTCATTGAACATCAGCGATGATTCTCTGTTCTTCAGAAAGCTGCAAGTTCATTTGACTATGTAGTTTGATGTTCTTCTCATTCTCAGAGTATGCAGAAGTCTAGTGTGCAAGACATGATTAAACATCTCAGCAATGTTCAAACTAAGCATGAAGATCACGTACTTGATTTCACAGTCTCATACTGCATGTACTTAATCTACTAGTAGATTCAGCGCTGAAATCATGAATCACTTACATCTTGCTCTCATTTGAGCGTTCAAAAGCATGTGATGAGTTTCAGTAATGTCACTTAATCTTTTGATCATGATTGATTTCAGTGTTTTATTCATGATGTTTAGCAGAGCAATGAATCAATACATCTTCAAGTCGATGTAGTTGCTCTTCTTTGATTTGCATAGTACTATTGTCTGAGCTTTTTTAAACTGCTTTAAATGATATTTGTGAATTACACATGCGTTGAACAAACTGATTAGTATCGAAGTCAATTCTGTTAAACTCGCTTAAAGTGCTTTATTTGAAATTTCGAATGCATCTGATGCTTTGTCAACTTTTACTCATTGAATTATCTGTTTCATCTCATCTTGTGATAAGACTGAATTAAACAACATTGTCAGCAATATAAATGACTTCAAAATGTTGCTGATGTTTGCTTAAGACAATGATGAAAAGAACTTCTTTTGTAGCATCTCTGTTTTTTCTTTGAATGAATCTGCTATGTGATTGAAATTATTGCTCTTTAGTGACGAAAACTGCAAAAGTTTCTTGAGTAACTGACTTTCGATTCTGACTCATTTTGCGAAGCATCAAATCGATTTTAATTCGTTGCTCAATTCATACATCTGTGATCTAAAATGTGAATGTTTTGTTTCTTTAATGATCTTGTTTTTGTGATCATTGTATTTCAGATAGTCATTTCATGTCTCTAAAGTACTTTGTGATTTTCATATGACTTATAGTTGTTGCAATTTCTTCATGACTTTCAAGCAGATTTGATTTCAAAAGTCTCATGCTTAATTCAACGACTTTACTTAAGAAGTAGACTTCTTAATAACTTTTTGTAGTGCATAAGTGATCTCAGTTACTCTGTCGTCTATCACTGTCTTGTCGTTGAGAAAATGATCAACGGGAAAATGTATTTTTAAATGAGTGTTTAGTGCTTCTGTGTTCATTTTCTTTCATAATCGACAAGTTGTGAACTGCACAGAAAATGTGCATAAACACAGCTTTGTAACAATCGAAAGATGATCAGATTCTTGATGTAAATCAGTTCTCATCTTGCATTTGTGTATTATAAATTAAATTTTCTCGCTGTCAAACGTTAAATTTATTGTTGTGAGCTGATTGTAAACCTCTTTAGTAATTGTGTTTAATTCAAGCAGTAACTTTAATCTTACGTTTGTAATGATATTTAGTAAAGCATTAGTCACTGTGTGATGAATAAAGCATCTTTTGTCTTCTCAGTATGAGTGATGCAGATTAAAATCTTCTACAATTAGCTGTTTGCAATCATCTTTGATTAGTTTATTTAGACGAGAAATAGTAGATGATTCTTCTATGAAGATGATAGACAGCGAGCACGAATTGTAAATGTTTATGAGTCGTAGCATTTATATCTCGTCTTTTGAGTTGCTAGTTTGTAGCTTGATTAAGCAAATGTTCAATTCAATGATTTTCATCACTCATTGATTGAGTTTTAAATGCTTGTTGACATAAATGCATGTTCTTGCTTGAGATGATGAGTTTTTCACTAGATGAAAGAAGTTGTGAGTCAAGCTAAATGTTTATAAAACATTAATGTTGTGATCTTGTTTCTGAATGACTATTATGTTGAATTTACGAACTTTTCTGTTTATCAGAAATGATTTCTGAATTTTCAATGACTTTCTGATGTTGTATTGTAGAATTTGCAGAAAGATTTGATTTATCATAAAGTTATTTGTAGCTGTTGTTGACTCTGTGCAAAGACAGCTTTTTGTATGCTTTTAGTCATCAAGAGTCTTTTGCATTTTCTGATTTAACATTTCTGTATCTGTTCAGACATCATGTCTTCTGAGTCGTTAATCACACATGAAGAGTAATCAACTCGTTTCTTCTTGACTTTCATCACTTGTCATGTTGACTCGTTGATGTCTCAACTGCTTGTCATTGTCAAAATGTTCATTGAACTTGATGAATTCATTGAACTCATGAAATTCATTAAATTCAAGAAGTTCAAAGAGAAAGAAGAGAATGAACAATTGTCTTTCAACACTTCAGAATATCTGATTGATCTGTTTTGAACGATTTCTTCTGATTGCTTTATCTGTAGTTTTCACTTGAAGCATGAGCATCTTCAAAGTTCATGACTATCGTTGCAGTTTGCATATCATCTTCTGTTCATCGACACAACGCATTTCTTAATGTGATGTTTGTCTGTGCATTTGAAGCAGCACTCTTCATTTTTGCAAAATCTAATCATGTGATCAAAATCAAAGCATTTATAACACTGTGTGATATGACAGTTCTTTTTAAACAATTTGCATGAGCATTCTTAATATGAATTTAACATGTTTACATTTAGTAGTTGATTCATCATCATTTTGATCATGATCTTTATGATGAGTGATGAATGAGTCTTTTCACTTTCAACTATCTTCTTGAATCAAGCTATTTTCAGCATCTTTAAATCTTCATGAAGTCTTGCGTTGTTCTTTATCAATCTTTTGATGATCATCTTCTGATTGCTTGTGTTCAGTGTGATGTGTACATCATATGCTAGTATTGCGAAGCTTCTACGCATTACATGCGCTGAGCTTGCAATTTTCTTCACTCATGTTTGAAACTTTTCTAAAGCTGCTTGAGCTTTCAAACTCATCATGTAAAGTGTGATATCTTTGCTTTCAAGCTTGCGAAGCAACACTATTAAATCTCATTACATCATCGACACATTTGCAATTTCTTAAAGAATCTGATTGATCAATCTCTTTTATATTTCTTTCATTTTTTTTCTCTTCATTATTTTCACTAGAATCTCGCGTTTCTTACAAAGTGATGATAGATTATCTTTAAATCACTGCTTCTTTATTGTCACTTCTTCTCTTGCTACATTAACTCATGATGATGTTTTGAATGTGAAACACATATTTTCTTATGTTTGTAGTTATTTATTAAGAAGTTGAATGAATGTCTTCAACTTCTGTACATTTTTCACAATAAATGCATCTTGACTTTTGATCTTTCTTTCTGAGATGTTTCGAAGACGTTGAATTAGCTTTAAGATCACTTTTTTTCATGAGTGATCTTTGTTCTTCTCTTTCTTTAACATTGATATTTGTGTTAATAAATCAATGATGCTGATAACTTTCGTCTCATTTTTGCGTGAGTGTTTAAATCTTACGTTGCTGTCTCTCTGCAACAAGTCAACGCTACTTGCAATCATCATTGAATCAGCATTACTGCTACTCATGCAATTTGTCATTATTTATTCATCTACTTAATCTTTTCTCTCTTGTTTATAATGCTGTTTTGTTCATATGTTTAAAAAAACAATCACAACGCACGCATCACAAATTTTGAAAAAGAGCACTACAAACAAGACAGAGTGAATCTAGAAGACGATTGAACGACGATGAATTGCACGAATCGCAGCAATGCTGGTTCGAAGATGATTGCGAGCGACGTTGATTCATTGCAAGAAAACAGAGATGCAAGATCGAAACGCTCACGTGATGATGAAAAGAACGTTGCTAATATTATTGACTTACTAATAAAGATATCAACGTTAGAGAAAGAGAAGAGCAAAGATCATTCATGAAAAGAGATAGCATTGAAGCTGATTCGATGTCTTCGACTCGACTCAGAAGAAAAACATCACGCGAATCAGAACGCGTTCATCGCGAAGAATGTACAGAAACTGAAGGCATCAGTTCAACTGCTTAACAAGCAGTTGCATACACAGAGAAACACACGTCTTTCAACGAAAATCACGTCATGAGCGAACGTGACAAGAGAAGAAATAGCGACGAGAGAGCAACGTTTTAAAGGCGACTCGTCATCGCTTCGCAAGAGATGAGAAGTCATGATTAAGATAATGAACAGAAGAGAAATAGAAGAGGTACAGAAGAAGTCGATCAAACAGATTCTACAGAGAATCGCAGACGTGTCGACAGGTTAAAGAGATCTAATCGTGTCACTTTGCAAGCTGAGCAGCGATGACATTTTCCTTCACGCAGTTAGCTCAGATGCTTAAGCAAATCTGGAAAAGATTCAGACGTGAGCAAAAGAAATCGCGAGTTCAACATGCGTAGCACGTCGAACCTTCGCAATGCTGACACATGAAGTACACACTACAATAGACATGAGCAATCAAGAAAAGATCATTGAAAGATTGATAAAAGATAACGCAAGACTTCATGAAGATCTGAAAGTTCTAAGAATAGTCTGACTCAAGAAGATAGCAGATAGCAAAAAGACTCATTTGTCACTCATCGTAAAGATTGCGATCGAAGCAATGATGAATCAACTAATGAACGTGAGCATGCTGAACTTGTATCAAGAATGTGCATGCAAACTATTTGAAAAGAACTGTTGCATCACACAGTGCTTCAGATGTCACGAATTTGATCACATGATTAAGATCTGCAGAAAGAATCAGCGCTGCGAAAAATGCGCAGACAAGCATCACATAGAGAAGTGTGTGATGTCTTTGAATAAAAGATGTTGCATCAACTGCAACGAAAATCACAAACTCTGAAGACACATCTGTCTCAAGTGACAACAGCAGATGAAACAAGTGTTCGAAATCTATAGAAACAGATCATTCAGATACTCTGAAATGTCTAAATACAATTGCACACTCTTCTCGCTGTCTCTGAACTCTTTAGATTCAACGAACTTTTCAGATTCAACGAATTCTTTCGATTCAACGAACTTCTTGAACTCAGCAACAGTCATGCTGAAAACACGCAGTTGAATCGCTGATGAATCAGCTTGACAGATAGTAGAGATCAAGAAAAGACGAGTCGATCTTTTCTCTTGCGTAAGTAGTGACTCAGATGAGATGACATCTGAGCAGATTCAGAAACGTTCAATCAGAAAGCGAGAAAGATCATCAATGATCGAAAGCATACAAAGAGTCTTCTCATTGCAGAGTCAACAACAGCTATAAATAACTCTATGACAAAACAGTCTTTTCTACAAATTCTACAATACAACATCAGAAAATCATTAAGAATTCAAGAATCATTTTTAATTGACAAAGAAGTTCGCGAATTCAACATAGTAATTATACAGAAGCAAGATCACAACAACAATGACTTGCAGTCATTTAGCTCAGCACACAACTTCTTTCATCTAGTGAAAAACTCATCATCTTAATCAAGAACATGCATATACGTTAACAAATGTCTAAGACTCAATCAATGAATAGTAGAAACAGCTGAGTCAGACATTTGCTCAATCAGAATATTAACTCGCAACACAGATGATGAAATGCAGACGTTAAGACTTCTAAACGTCTACAACTCATGCTCACTGTCTACTACATTCACAGAGAAATCTTCAATCATTTCTCGTTTGAATGAACTACTCAAGAATGACTGTGAACAACTGATTGTAGAAGATTTCAATCTACATCATTCTCACTGAGAGAGATGAAGATGCTTCACTCATCATATGATGACTGATACTCTACTAAACGTCATTACAAACGCAAGGCTGAAATTATTACTGAAATCAGACACTATTACTCGCGAAGCTCACAATCAATTTACGACAATTAATCTAGTCTTTAGCAGCGAGAAAATACAGTTCATGATACGCAAGTGCAAGGTACGAATCAATCTGCATCAGAGATCAAATCATCTTTCGATCATCACAGAGTTATGTTTACAAACAACCTCAGTGCAACTCTCAACTTAATGACTTTGAAAGAAAATGAATACAGAAGCATTGAGTGCTTATCTGCAAATACATCTATCTTTGAAACGCTCTTTAAACGACAAGACTATGATGAATGTCAGAGTGTGCAAGATTATCAGAGTGCTACAGAAGATCATCGAGAAATCTACTCTCTTGACAAAATCATCAAATTAAGTAAAAGACTTTTGAAATCAAAGCTGCTTTGAAGTAGTAATGAAATCAAGATGACTGCGAATCATATGAAAAATACAAGGCACATTAGAAGCGTGAAATAAATATCTGAAGCACAATGATCATAAAAACAAGATCATTCAACAAACGAAATGCACACACTTCAGAACATAAATGCATGAGCTGAGTGAAGCACTCAAATCGATATGATGCTTTGCAAAATGAGCTAGAATCAAAAGTCAGCTATCTAAAAAGCTTTCTCAGTTTTCGTCACTGAAGCGAAGCGACATTGATCATATGACAACGATATTCGAGAAAAAAATCGAGATACTGCGAAAAAAGTTCTTTCCCTCATCTTCTCAAGCGAATGTCAGCGACATCGCAGAATCATTCATATCTTTGACAGTCTCATTCAATTCACGCATCACAGAAGATGAAATGAAGCAAACAATTAAATGAGTAAAAGCAGACAAAGCATCAAGCGCTTCAGATATTTCAAACAAAGTGCTTCAAGCGAGTCTTGCAGAACTGATCTCAGTACTGACGAGTTTATTCAATGCATGCATAACATACAAGTATCATTTGAAGCAGTTCAAAAAGACTCAGACAATAGTACTATGCAAATTGAAGAAAAGTGACTATATTGATTTGAAGATGTATCGACTCATTGCTTTGCTCGATATCATGAGCAAAGCGCTGAAGTCGATCATGATCAAAAGACTGAGTGACATAGTCGAGACTCATTGCATGCTATCAAATGCTCAAATGAGAGCGAGACGCAAGCGATTCGTGATCTCGACGTTAGATCTACTAATAGATCAAGTTCACACAGTGTAAGACTGTGAAATCAAATATGTGATCTTCATGCTAAGCTTAGACATCATCGAAGCGTTCAATTGAGTCTCACACGTCAAACTTCTGCACACGCTGAAAATGAAAAGAACGTCAAGCTACATAATTGAATGAACACGCAGCTTTCTAAAGAATCAAGAGACGTCGCTAATATTCGATGAACAAACAAGTGACATACGCGAGATAAACGCAAACATATCGCAGAAGTCTTTCATTTCATCGATTCTCTTTCTATTCTTCAACGCAAGTTTAATCGAAAAATGCGAAGCACTGAAAATTAAAATCGAAGTGCTTAACTTCGTAAACAATATTAACATTCTAGTTTACAACAGATTCACTGAAGAAATCTGCAGAACACTGAGCAAAGCACATGATGTCTGCGCGAAATGAGCTCGCATTCATGACGCAACGTTCGCATCAGAAAAGTATGAGCTTACGCATTTCACTAGAAAATCGAAGAGATTCGACATAACGACTAGCATACAAATAGAAAGCTCAGTTATTAAATTGAAATCAGACGTACGAGTTCTAGAGATGCAACTGAACATGAAACTGCAATGAGACGCGCATCTTCGACAAATAGAGACGAATCACGTCACAAGAATGCTGACACTTAGTCATCTTGAAGTCTTCACATGAGAAGCTATCTTCACAAAAGTGAGGCAAGTATACTCAGCAGTAGTGAGGTCAGAAATCGCATTTGAAGCGTCAGTTTGACATCAGCGCGACAAGAAAGATGAACTGTTGAGCAAAGAATGCAGACTAGAAACACTTCAGAATCAGACTCTGCATCACGTAGCAGAAGTGTTCAAAAGAGTAAACATCAAAACTTTAGAAACAGAAACATACATAAGTTCGCTACATGTTCATTTGAACATGCTACAGAACAAGATCACGCTACACAGCTGAGTCAATGATCAAACGCAAGAGGTCAGACAAGCATGCAAACTAATACGCGCTCATTTGACGAGAGTTAATCGCGTCATTTCTCGCTTACTCGTCATCAAGAAAATAGTACTTCTGAATGTCTTCATTCAAGAAGATGTGAAGATACAGTTGAGATGCAGATGATGCATTCTCTTCTTCACAATGATTTCAACAAGCGATAGCATCGCAATAACGCAGTATCACAAAGATCAATGAAATCAATGATGAGAAAAGTACAGAGAACGCGTCGCAGACGTCAATGCAATCTCAGCACAAAGGTTGCATCTGAGCAATAAGACAATAAAGATGCGTGATGATCTTCAGAAAGCAGAAAGCACTCTTGCAATGCACATCAGAATTGAATGCATAGATCTGAATGTTTATCTGCACTTTAGAAACGTTTCAGGCATGAATAGCTTACGATGCAACTGCGAATGAAGTCATCAGATGACGAAGCATGTACTCATGCATTGCTTGAACTGATCACATCTGCGATCAAGAATGCTACAAGATGCTGACTTCTCAAACTATTGAATAATCGTTGTCATCACGAAGAGTCTCAGAACAGTAGCGAAGATGATGATGAAAACGAAGCTCTTGAAGCAATTTAAAGTGACTAGAACACTCGTTCTCTAACGTGTGATCAACGTGAACAAATTTGATACATAGTCTCAAAACTCACTGTTTCAACTGCGTGAAGCAGTCGTGTAGACTGCGAGTGATTTTCTACCTCAGAGAGTTTTGTTCACTCGATACAGATAGCATAGAGTTTCTCATGAGTCAATCTAATTGATGTCACAAGAATGTATGAATTTATTATTATTATTATTATTATTATTATTATTATTATTATTATGTTTAAATATATTCTTAATTCTGATAATTTGTAGATGTTCATGAGTGCTTTTATACTTGATAATGTCAGAATTGAAGCTCATATGAAAATGAAAACTCTTGTTTAAAAAGAATGAAATTAAGAAGATGATTAAGAACATGATGTTATTATTAATAAACTTAATCATGAATAATCATTTAAATGAGTTGTTCTGCATGTATAAGCAAAAGAAACAAAGATATCTCTTGACATTCTGATTTGCTCATTCGCTCTGATCATTGATTTGTGAATGATAAACTGTGAATAATTGAAGAAAAATGTTTAGTCATTTGCAAAGAAACTTTCAAAGAATGAAGATGAACTGCAAATCTTGATTAAACATAATGAAGTTAAGTAAATCATGAGTTTGATATACTCATTGAATTAACAGCTCAGCTGTTCTTTCTGCTATGATATCTTCATCATCAATAATGCAAGAAATGTAATGTTTTTTCTTTAACAATCTGCAAACTACAGTCAAAATCACATTATAATCATCAGAAAAGAATAAATCAATAATAAAATTCATGATTATATCACATCATCACTGTTTAAATATCAACAAAGAATGTAGTAATTCATTGAATTTATCTTAAGATGTCTTCAAGCATTAACAGATATAGCAGTTTTTAATATAATGATCTACTGTCTTTTGCATCAAAAATCAATAGTAGTATCATTTTATAACTTTTACAGTTTTAAAAGTATTGAGATGATCAATTAAAAGTTGATCATGCATCTCATGAATCAGACTCATTTGTAAAGTTTCATTGAACAAAATTCATAAATGATCATCTTGATACAAGATTTCATTTTGAACTCGACAATTCTTCAATCTGATGTCTTCTCATTATGTTTCATCTCTTGATATTACTTCATGAAGCAGAATACAATTCTTGTTAATTTTATTAATTTCAAGAATTTGTTGATAAATTAATTGATTAACATTCTTCTTTAAATCAGCAATCTTCATTCAATTTGACATCAGAATCATGATTCATTGATAATAACAGCGCTCATTCTCAAAATCTTTGAGCATGACATTGATTCAATGAGTTAATGCATTGATCTTAATGTTCTGTTTATCAGATTAATACATTATCTTGAAGTTGAAATTGATAAGTTTTTGTACTCAGCACATCTGTCATCTACTAAACTCTTTATCTTTCATCAATAACATTAATGCTTAATGATAAATGAAAACTTTGATAGAAATGTCAGTCAGCTTCAGCTCAGATCATTAATGTTTAAATGCTTAAATGATGATCAGCAATTTCTTATCATATATCTTGTAGTTGCATTCAGCGAAAGACAGATTCTTGCTATAGAAGACAATAAAATATAATGTTTTTTCATTGTTATATTGAGATAAAATTTTATCATTAATGTAGTTAAATGAATCAGTTTCAAGAATTGTCTTGTAAATCTGATCAAAATGACGAAGTATTGAAGTTTTGATCATACACTTCTTCATATGATTGAATGTCATCTGACAAATCTGATTTCATTCAAATATGATTTTCTTTTGAGTAAGTTGAATCATAAAATGAACAATCTTCAAGAAGTTCTTGATAAAGCATCAATAGAAATTGCAGAAGTTAATGAAGAACTGTATTTGAGTGAGATTGATGAAAATGAATCATTTAATGATCATCTGTATCTTTTGAAAATTCATTTTTAGTCTTTCAATGAATATTAATAATTCTAGAAAGATGATTTCTTGCATATGAAACTTGCATTTTAAACTCATTTATTGCTACTGTCAATAGTTAAATCGAGAGAGCTTCTTAATAATTAACTTTATTATAAAGATACAATCGACATCAATCTCTTTTGACAATAGAACATCATTGACATGATGCTTGCGCTTCATTCTGATCATCAGAAACAGATGATGAGTGTCATCAACATGATATCAGTGAGTGAGCGAGAAGTGAATATCACTACTTTGCAGAAAAATTCAATCAAGACGAAGAATATACACAAGAAATTGAACAAGCTGCAAGTACTTTATGAACTCAACGAACGTAGAAACAACAAGCTTATGCTCTGAGAAAAGATGAAGAGATTGACAGAGATGATAGAAAAGCTGACGCGTCAACGCGTCGCTGCGTTAACTGTTAATCGATGCATGAAGAATCAGCTGAAGAGATTGAAAAAGATAATGAGCAGACTTGAAAAGAAGTTCGCAAAGAAGAAGAAATGCATTGACAACTGAGCGAAGAGAGTGAACGAGAAGTCAATGATGTTGTTTGAGAGTCATCTTGTTCTTAGCGTCGACGTTGCATCGTAAGTGCAAAATCATTGCAAGAAATTCGAGATTAAGATCTTCATTAAAGAGAAAGAGAAGATCAAAAGAATCATGATGATAACAACAAAGAACATAGTGAGATGAGCGAGAGAAATTGACGTCGATGAGATGCTATCGACATGCAAGAACATAAAGACTATGAAAAAATGATCAAATCTACTGATATTTCAAGTCAAGATCAAAGACAGTAAAAGAATATTGAAGAAAAACGATTTTTGAATCAAAGAGATTTCATTGAACATAAGTCTGTATGAAGTCAGTTTCAAGATAGTGATACATGAAATTAAAGTTGAAGAAATGTCTAAAGACATAGAGAAGAAGAGAGCGAAAGCACTCATCAAGATCAATAAAGACATATACTTGAAGATGATGATTGAGAAAGTTGAGTGACTCATAAAGAATAGTGAACAGAAGAGATACATTTTGCTGATGATATGTGTAATCAGTGCTGAGATGATGAACAAGCTAATTGACGAGAGAGTATGTCATGAGATCAACATAAAAATCACGCAGTTCTATGATTTAAATTGTAGAACACATCAGTGTTTAAAGTATCAAGATTACAATCATAAAACATATGAATGCAGAAACAAGCAAAGATGCATTTACTGCACGCTAAATCATCACTTGAAGCACTGTTTTCATAAACAGACTCAAGACATATGAAAATTTGAGACATGTCAAGATACATACAAAGTCTTTGATTCTCAATGTCATAAATGACAGATTGAAAAAGAGAGAATAAAGAAAGTCATGAAACACAGATCTTTATATCACGTCGTACAAGAGCAGAAAGAACTCAAAGTGATGATGTCAAAGATATTCATAAAAACATTTATCAGTCTGAAATTGCTGATAAACAATGACTTGAAGAGAAAACAGAGATGCTCAACAAATGAAAGTCATCTTCTCAGCGTGATCATCACATTTGAAAACACTATACTGAATCATTTAGTCAAGAAGTCAAAAACAAATAAGTTGAAATCAACATCAATCACATCAATTTTAGTATCATCTTTTTTTGAAAATCTTACAAGAGAAGTAAGCACATTGCAGATACTCAAGAAAACATCAAACAGCTTTGAATGTAAACTTTAATGTTTCAGCAAAAGAAGCTTCAAATATTACAGTACAACATTCACAAGTTCAGAGAAAAGATGATGATAGCACTATTACATGAGAAAAAGATAAAGAATTATGACATTTTAATTCTTCAAGAGTTCTGATGATTTGATGAGAATTTTAGAGCGTACTGCTCAGCAACTGTTGACTTCATGCTGAAGAATAATGAGAATAAAATTTGTTTCTACATAAACAAGAGAATTGACAACAACATCTGATACTCAACATGATACTTTAAAGATGTAAACACAATTACATTACAGACATTAACAAATGACATACAAATGATTCAGAAAGCTATACACATTCACGAAGCATACAATTCATCACTCAGAAATCACGAAGTCATTCATGAAAAAGAAAGTCTTTCAAACATTGAAAAGACATTACATATGTTGAAAGAATGCATTCTTGTAGAAGACTTTAATCTGCATCATCTCACATGAGAAAGATCATTCTATTCAAGACAGCATCTATTGTCAAATGATTTAATTGAAATAATCACAAATGTTAATGCATCGCTGACGCTATTTCAAAACATAATTACAAGAGATTATCAAAGATCTTAAATGACAATAAATTTGATCTTCACGACAGATGACATTATAAATCGATTAATACAATGTGAAATTGATAAAGAAATGAAAAACTTCTCAGATCATCTGTTGATACAAACAATTATAAATTTCAGAGTTTGCAAAGAGTCAGCATGAAAATCGCATTACAACTGAAAGACAATGAATAAAAAGAAGTTCATTAATACTTTAAAAGAACAAATGTTGAAATCATTGTTGAATCATGAAATGAAACATCAATGCATAAATGAGTACATCAAGCAACTGCTGAATGCATTAAAGAAGATCATTGAAATTTTCACTCTTTAAGCAAGATCACACGAAATGATCAAAGCAGAATGAACGAAGAAGTGTATGAAGATCATCAAGAGCATGCAATGAATAAGAAGAAGTTGTCAAATTATCAATAACTGAGCAGAGTACATTCAAGCATGTGATAAGAAGAGCAAGATCATCAGAAAACAGAAATGCAGTGAATATTGAAAAATTATGCAGAACATTGAACAATTCTCAAGAAGACTGTTCAAAACTGTGAAATGAGTAAGAAATGCAATCACAGACACATTGACTCAAGCGACAATTTTCTCTCTGATCAAGTCAGAATGCTTCAACATCATTACAACAGCGCAGAATAAGATGAAGATGATGTTTCAGACTCACTTTTCATCATCTTCAGAGATTCTCATACTAAACACAGAAGACTTCAAGTACTCACTCTTGATCGAGAATGATGCTTCGCTGATACATCATAAGATTAAGAGAGTTATCTACAAGATGATGCTCAACAAGACTTTGAAATACACAAAATATATAAATAAAATAATGCGCAGACTCGTTGACAATATGTCAGAACAAATACACTCTTTTTTTGAAAGATGTTTGCAGAAGAGAATACAGTTAACTCAGTTCAAGAGCATGATCACAATAGTGATGCAAAAGTCAGACAAGAAGAACTACTTTAATGCAAAAATATATAAATCAATTGTGCTACTCAACATGCTGAGCAAGATACTGAAATTCATTGTATTCAAACATCTGCAAAATGTTGTAAAAGCTTGCAACTTAATATTGAATATTCAGATGAAAACTCGTAAGCACAGATCAATAAATACAACTTTGCAACTAATTATAGAAAAGATACATACTGTGTGAAGTGACATGAGAAAAAGAGTAGTCTCACTGCTGAGTCTGAATGAGAAGAATGCATTTGACAATGTGATGCACAGCAGACTCTTACATGACATGAAGAAGAGAAAAGTTTCTAGACTGCTTTTTAAGTTTGTGAAGAACTTTCTGAAAGATTAATGCATCACAATCACAATTGATGATTACATGATGATGAAATGCAATGTGAACATTGACATATTACAAGATTCTTTGCTATCATCGATATTATATCTGTTCTACAATGTGAACTTGTTAAAAGCATGTGATGGCATCAAGTGAAGAACTAACTTCACAAACTTCATGAATGACATCAATATCTTGACATATGAAGAGTTTACAAAATGCAACTGCAGAGTTCTTAGCAAGATTTATGATAAATGCAAACAATGATTAAAAACGCATGACATCAAATTCTTGATGACAAAACATAAGTTGATTCACTTTATAAAAACTTTTAAATGATTTAATATGAAAGTTGATGTAAAGTTAATGAAACATCAGATCAACTTGAAATCAAATATCAGAATCTTGAAAGTTCAACTGAACTTCAAGCTGAAATGAGTGATTTACATGCATCATGTCAAAGCAAAACTAGTGATTAAACAAAAGATCATGCAGACAATCATTGAGTTTACTTGAGACTCATCAATGACGACAAGTAAGCAAATATACTTCGTGATGACACATTCTTTGCTTAGTCACAAAGTCATTATATGATATACATCACAAAGAATGAAAGATCATTGAAAGAGTTTAAACATCAAGCTGAAATCAGTGCAAGAAAAAGCATTGTGACAGATCATTGACATTTATCATGCAACATCAATAGAGACTCTACAGATGAAAACAAACATGACATTGATAAATATTCACTTATGAAAGCTGATATAAAGATCAATAACAAACATGAATTTTTGAAAATTGAGCGAAGTTATTGAGATGACAATGCGTCAAATTTGCAATGACTTGACATTCAAAAAAGATTGAAAATCAAAGCTGCGCAAAACATCTCTACAGCTGAAGCGAAAGTGAATGAAAGAAACACTCAAGTAAATGAAAATGAATTGAAGTCATCTTTACACAACGATTTTCTGATCAAAATCATCGAAGATAGTTATAGTTGCAAATAAAAGAATGTCAATAAAATAACATAATCTTGACACATTTACATCAAAGCAAAGAGTTTACTTGAATAATAATGACAGCAAAGATGATGTTACAGTGATCGTAATGAGAATGAACTGAAAGCTAAATAAAAGACTGAGAGAATCGACTTTAATCATCACTCATCATGATGAGCTGAAAGAGTTAATCGCAAGAGCGAAACATCTTGCAGACGTAGCAACAGTGAATCAAGAATGTCATGAAAAGATATACAAAGTATACAGTGATAGTCAGACTTCTTTGAAAACAGTGAAAGTTATGATATCAACAAAAGATCAGACACGTCTGTAATGAGTTCAGATTGCACATGAGAGCATTCAATTTTAAGAAGTCATGCTGAAGTTACATTGAGTAATGAGACATGCAGAAGTACTTGAAAATGAAGCAATAAACAAGATGACTGATGATGCACATGATTTGTCTCTATCACTGATTGAGCATCAGCGCACTGAAGTGATGACAAGACTGACGCTCATACAGAAACAGATCAGACAAACATGAAGAATAGTTTAAAAAGAAAGATTCAACGCAGCTCATTTTCAATATCTGACATCAAAGATGACACATCAACACTTGCAACTGCACAAGAATTGTGCAAAGTCTCACAGTGCATTACTGATGCAGCTATGCACAAGAAAAATTGACTTCAATTAATTTCTACATGAGAAATGAGTATTCAGTGTTGCTATAACGACATGCAAGTGCAACAAAGATTGAATGTTGATCAAGCACATTCTATTAACATGTTTTAAATGAAAGATAGAATGAAAGATGATGCAATGCAAAGAGAATATCACGAACTTGAGAAAGCTTTTAGAAATCATGAGCGCAGCAATGATGATCATTTGAATGATACTCTCAACAAGCATACTGAATCAATTTCAAGCTGTGATGTCATCAAAGAGTTAAATAAAAGAGAAAGAAATAGAAAATAAACAGACTCATAGAGTTCTTGCATTGAAAACAGTTATAGTATAAAGCGCAGAAAGAAGCGATTTTTGATGCAAAAAGAACGCTGCGCTAACGCAGCGCTCGTTACAGTATATAAAATCTTGCATAGATTCATAATGAGTGTTGAATTAAGTAAGAATTAAAAAAAAAAAACTTGCATTTGTTTATGTTTATCTGTAGATCAGTCTCTCATAATCTTTGTAAAATCAATCATACATGTTGCTTATGCTCTTTCAGAATCTTGCTGTAAATGATAATATCATTTAGATAAATTTGACAAAACTGATGTAAATATTTAAACAATACATCATTCATGTAATGCTGATAGAAAGCAGATTCATTGATTAAATTGAAGAGCATTACATAATATTTGTATGAGTTGAAGAAGATAATGAAGATAGTCAAATTCTCGCTGTTCAAGTGCATGTGTAGTTTGTTGAATGCAATAATTATGTTTAATCAAGTCAGATACTTGCTTTCTTGTATATGAGCAAAAGTCTCATCTATCAATGACAAAAAATAGTGATTTCGTTTAATCAAAGTATTGAGCTTTCTATAATTTATGCAGAAACATAAGTTATCATCTTTCTTTTCAATAAACAAGATGAACAAGATGTAGAGAACAAAGCTTGAGAAAATAAATTCTTTGTTCAGATGTTCAATCAGATACTCTTTTATTTTCTGAAGTTTATAGCTGAACATCTTATAAAGTCTGCTTCAAGAAAATATTCTTTTGTTAATTAACTCAACTTTGTGATCATAGAAATGATGAGATGATAGCTGATTGATCATTGCTCGATCGAAGATGTTTAAATAGTCATGATACTTGAAGAGAAGCTTGACTTTGATTTGCTTAAAAGTCTTGACGTGAAAAAGTTCATGCAGATTCATATCTTCAAGCTTATTTTCAACTGTACTTATGAGTCAATCGATTTTCAAGATGATAATGACAAAGATGTTCATATTTGATTGTCTGATCAGAGTTTTATAAGTTGCAGTCTTTATCATTGCTATGTTCATTGAATCTGAAAACTGTTTGAAATCTTTAACATTAATCAAAGTCATGTCACATGATTTTAACTGTTAAATTAATCTTGATGTCTTTTCAATCTTGCTGAATGAAAATGATTTCTTGCTGAATTAAGTAATAGTAGAAGAAAAAGATCTTTTTAATATATGAGTAAAAGTCAAGCTTTTCTGTTTCATTATTGTTCTTTCGTTTGAAAGAAGAACAGTTGAGCAAGAATTGAAATTCAAAAATTGAAGAAAGTTGATTTACATATTTATGACTAAATTAATTTTGTTCATTCATGTTTTTTCTAAAATCATTTGATGTTGTTTTAATTGAGTAATCAACATAAAAGCAATGTTTATTGTATGATCTTGAATCATTAGATTTGAATAAATGATATGAGTAATGAGTTTTTTTACATAATGATCATTGAATTCTTGTATTGACTTTGTCTTGATCAAAGTCAAAGACTTAATTTGCAACTGATCACAAACAATTTACACAATCACTTTATTAATGAATGAATAGTCAGCAGCTTCAGTGTCAATTAATGACTTTAATAAGTAATTAATTTCATTGTTAGAAAGTATATATTTAATAGTCAAAGATTCAGAAGTAAAAGAATCATCTGACATGTTCATCATTAAAGAAATTAACACATCTTTCATCATGTCTTTGATGAAAGTCACTAGTTTTTTGTCTCATTATTTTCAATAAACATTGTAATTATAATTGTAATTCATACATTCTTATGACATCGATTTAGACTCGACTCATGAGAAACTCTATGCTATTTATATCGAGTGAATAAAACTCTCTGAGAGAGAAAATCACTTGTCATTTATATGACTGCTTCACGCAGTTGAAACAATGAGATTGACACTATGTTATCAAGTAATGAATCTATAGCTTTTATTCAGCATGTGATGCTTAAGTAAACTCTTGATGAGAGTGTTTATGCTGTTTTATTATGATGCATCGTCTTTGCTCTGCTTTTCATTGATGATATTTTATACAACGATGTCTCGATTCAATTCTCGATTCAAAGATGAAAGATGTTTTCTTTGCACTCGTGATGTTCATGATTGTAACATATGTAAAGCTGTGTTCTTTTACTTAATGATTGTCATTCATTGAGCAGAGAAATATATGATGAAAGAGAGATGCACACAATGAGAAGATAAAGTGTAATTGTACTGAGTAACTCTTTTCTTCTCTTGATTTGACTTATGTCATGTAGACGTTGAATGAATTGTTAGTATAAACATGCAATCATAATCGTTTGATGTTTGACTCTGATCAATGAAAGAGAATGTGTTCTGATCATTCTCTTGAGCTCTCAATTTTTCACGTGAATAAATGAATAACTTGATGTCAAGTAAAGAAGATGAGTTCAAGTTCTCTCAATATATCAGCGTGATCAACGAGTCACTACTTCTTCAAACACTGTAGTCACGTCTTTCAATACTTGAAATGACTATTCTATCTGATATCTTTTCATCAATTACTCAATGATACTGTTGATGTGATGAAGATGTTTTGATATCGACGCAGTCGACAAATTGCAAATTCTTCAATCACTTGTAATCACAACTCGCAGACTCTTCATCTGAGTTGTTTTTTTCACTAGTAGTATCTTTTCATCTCTTATTGACATTGACATGTCATTAATCTTCTTCGTAAATTGATTGTGACTGTTAAAGAAGATGTTGTCACATAAGTGAAAACTCTGCATGATGACTTTTCTGATCATGCAATGTTCTAACATCATTCAAACTGCGTTGAATTGAAATCTCTTGACTCTTTTGACTTCTATTCAAACACAGAATAGAATCAAAAGATTCATAGTCAACATCACGTACAGATGAATCTCATTATCAATCTTCAATAAACATTTTCTCATTCTTTCTATTCTTAAGAATAATGATTTTATGTAAATGAAAAATAAAAGCATGAAATGTTGAAGTGTTGATTTTGTTTAACTGAAAGCAATTCTTGAATAAGTGACTTGAAGTTTTGCATGTATAGCAGATGATGAACATTCTTGTTTAATCAGACTTTAAAGTAGAAAAAATAATGAGTTTAACATAATTAATTATCAAGATTGACAATGCTGATAAGAAAGTCACATGTTTGTCAAATACTGCAATGAGTTTAATGATTCATCACTCATTGCATAGTTGATAGTTGACTCATTGTTTATTATTCACATCTTGAAGAAAGTTCTTTAAACAAGTGAGCAAAACAAAATTCTTAAGACAAATCAATAAAACATTCTGCAAATGATTATTGATTTTATTTTGAAGATCATTCATCAGAATGCAATCATCATAGTTGAGATAATTGAATAACTTCATAAACTTAAAGTAAAAGACATTGAAAGACTTGTTAATTTATCTCAGAATGTTATATTCATGACAACACTTTTAATGATTGACAACAAGATTTATCTGTACATGATATCAACTACAAATCTTTTGATTTTATTCTGTGTTTAAATAGAAGTTAAAAGAGTCAAGAGATCTCAATTTGACACAGTTTGAACAATGTTAGAACATTGCATGATCAGAAAAGTCATTATGCAGAGTTTTCACTCATGTAACAACATCTTTTCTAACAGTCACAATTGATCTACGAAGAAGATTAATGACATGTCAATGTCAGTAAGAAATGAAAAGATACTACTAGTGAAAAAGACAACTCAGATGAAGAGTCTGCAAGTTATAACTACAAGTGATCAAAGAATTTGCAACTCATCAACTGCGTCAATATCGAAATGTCTTCATCATATTGACAATGTCATCAAGTAATTGATGAAAAGATATCAGATAGAATAGTCATCTCAAGTATTGAAAGACGTGACTACAGTGCTTGAAGAAGTAGTGACTCGTTGATCATGCTGATATACTGAGAAGACTTGAACTCATCTTCTTTACTTGATGTCAAGTCATTCATTTATTCACATGAAAAATTGAGAGCTCAAGAAAACAATCAGAATGCATTCTCTTTCATTGATCAGAGTCAAACATCGAATGATTGCAATTGCATGTTTATACTAACAATTCATTCAACATTTACATGACACAAGTTAAATCAAGAGAAGAAAAGAGTTACTTAATATAATCATACTCTATCTTCTCATCATATGCATCTTTCTTTCATCACATATTTCTCTGCTCAATGAATGATAATCATTGAGTAAGAGAACACAGCTTTACGTATGTTACAATCATGAGCATCACGAATGCAAAGAAAATGTCTTTCATCTTCGAATCAAGAATTGAATCAAGACATCATTGTATAAAATATCGTCAATGAAGAGCAGAGCAAAGATGATGCATCATAATCAAACAGCACAGATACTTTCATCAAGAGTTTACTTGAGCATCACACGCTGAATAAAAGCTATAAATTTATTACTTGATAACACAGTATCAATCTCATTGTTTCAACTGCGTGAAGCAATCGTATAAACAACAAGTGATTTTCTTTCTCAGAAAGTTTTGTTCACTTGATATAAATAGCATAAAGTTTCTCATGAGTCGAGTCTAAATCAATGTCATAAGAGTGTATGAATTACAATTACAATTACAATTACAATTACAACACTTTCAATTTTTATCTAAATCATCATATATTTTCTTCAAATGCTTAAATAACTCATCAATTGATATGTATGAATAAAAGATGTCATGATAACATCTGATAAAAATGTGTTCAGCAGCATTATCTTTTAATCTAAATATCACATAAATAATATGAATATTCTTTATATTAAAATGATCAACATTTATTTGAAGCTTGTCATTAATCTTGACTCTTCAGCTGTTTCATATTGATTCATCTTCATTAATGAATATAAAAAGATTTGAAAACTTAAAAAATTTGTGATAATCATTTTTGAATAAAGTGAACATCTTTCATCAAGTTCAATTCTTAATAAAAGCTTGTGATTCAATATCTTAATGTTCTTGAGATTGATCAGCTTAACATTATCTTTCTTTGAAAATTAACATCTTTTCTTGTAGTTAAGTGTTGATTTCTTTTAAAGTGTTAATTGATGCGCAATTAATTTCTAACTGATTCAATCTCTTGTTATGCTTAATTTGCATGAAGATTCAGTGCTCAATGCATTTTAAAATCATGTTTCATTAAACTTTAAATTCATTCAACATCTTGATAATCTCATTAAACTGATTCTTGATTCATTGATGCAATTGTTTCTTGTTCTTTATATTTCATGAAATTTCAACTTTCTTGACTTCGTTTGAAACATCAATAGATAGCATGAAAACTTGTTTATTTGTAATGCTTTTAAGCAATCAAGCTGATCATGATTCAACTGACTTGAAGTTGCATGTCATGATATGTATGTATATAATATAATGATAAATGTAAATTCAAAAAAGTTCTTGTAAATTTTCTGATAAATAAATGAGTGCAAATTTAAAGAATTTTTTGCGAATTTTCTGAATAAAAGAAGTAAATTATTTCGTATTGTTTACACGTTGATAGCAAAGTAGTTTGATGAGCATTTATTTAATGTTAAAAATCAGCATAAAGTGAGTCATATGAGTATCATTTAACTAGTAAATAAATGTTAAGAAAGAAAAGTATTTATAGAAAAGAACTTGCAACTTATATGTGTATTTCTAATCTTTGTGCTAAACTCAAAAGAATTGATATTTTACACAAATGATACAAAGACTTGATGACATCATCTTTAGCTTCAATACTCACTAGACTTGATTGAGTTGATCAAGATTAAGACTGAGACTGAGCAAGTTTTAATTAATATGCAATCAACATGCTAAAGTTGATTGTGTATTAATTAAGATTAAACTAGGTCTGAAATCATAATAGTATGAGATTCTCATGCACGTTAACTAAAACTATTTATATTAGTGTCATTTTTAGCATGTTAAACTTAATACTATCTGTTGCTAATCTTTTTAAATTAGAGTGCGTGAAAACTTAGTTTGCATGAAAATTTTATGCATACAAGTATTGATTTGCATCTTCAAAGTTCATGAAACATTATTGATTCAAGAATTTCGACTATTACTTATAAAGATTTCTCAAGCAAAGTTCTTTTTCAACAGTTAAGCATTAAAGCATTATTTCTATCATTTTTTTTCTATCTGATGTTTGAGTCTTGACTCATTTTACTTGTATTTAACTTATTTTCTAAATCTACTCACTAAGATACTACTACTACTACTACTACTACTACTACTACTACTACTACTACTACTACTACTACTACTACTACTACTATTACTACTACTACTACTACAGTACTTTACACTAAGTTTTTAACTAAATCATGAAAACACGTAAAATCATGTATTTTCAAAACAATTTATCTTCTTTAACTGCATTCACAATGCTCAGAAAAGCTTTGTTAACTTCAATTTCTGATAACAAGACTTTTAGAAAGAAGCTTTCTTTGCTCATCAAAAATCAAATATCAAATCAGACTAAATTAAATTTAAAACTCACTTAAATAGAATGAAATTTAAATGTTTTGCAAATCATTATTTAATGCATTTTGAAAAGACTTTAAACAACATTCTTTAAAGTTAATGAACTCAGATCAGAAAAACTCATATCAATTACTTCTTAAGTAGCTAAAATACTATTATGTCAATTATGATCAAAGTCTAAAATCATTTAAAAACAGCTGAAAATGAACATTGAAATTGATTTGAACATAAAAACTCTCTGACTCTCAACGTAATACTATAAGCTTATAAAATTTCTCATTAATTAACTTTTAAGTAATTGAAATTAACATCTGAAGCTGCTCTGATTTAATTAAAATAAGCTAAAAAACATAAAGATTAAACTGTGAATCAATAAAGAAAAGTCATTTGATTGAATGAGACATTTGTGACTCAAAGATCAGATAAAACATGAGAATAAATGTTTGAAACTTTCAAATAGAAATGAGATAAAGATAAAGTAATGAAAATTTTCAATAAAAAGATCTTTTTCATTATGATTTAAGAAGCTTTTTTAAGATTCTGAAAAATCAAATTTATATTTGCTTGATTAAGGCTGACAACGAGATTCATCTGTACATGATGTCGACTACGAATCTTTTGATTCTATTCTGTGTTTGAATAGAAGTCAAAAGAGTCAAGAGATCTCAATTCAACGCAGTTTGAACAATGTTAGAACGTTGCGTGATCAGAAAAGTCATTGTGCAGAGTTTTCACTCATGCGACAACATTTTCTCTAACAGTCACAATCAATCTACGAAGAAGATTAATGATATGTCAATGTCAGTAAGAAATGAAAAGATACTACTAGTGAAAAAGACAACTCAGGTGAAGAGTCTGTGAGTTGTGACTACAAGTGATCGAAGAATTTGCGACTCGTCGACTGCGTCGATATCGAAACGTCTTCATCACATCGACAATGTCGCTGAGTAATTGATGAAAAGATATCAGGTAGAATAGTCGTCTCAAGTATTGAGAGGCGTGACTACAGTGCTCGAAGAAGTAGTGACTCGTCGATCACGCTGATATACTGAAGAGACTTGAGCTCACCTTCTTTACTTGACGTCAAGTCATTCATCTATTCATGTGAAAAATCGAAAGCTCAAGAGAACGATCAGAACGCATTCTCTTTCATTGATCAGAGTCAAACATCGAACGATTGCGACCGCACGTCTATACTAACAATTCATTCAACGTCTACGTGATATAAGTCAAATCAAGAGAAGAAAAGAATTACTCAGTACAATCATACTCTATCTTCTCATCGTGTGCATTTCTCTTTCATCACATATTTCTCTGCTCAATGAATGACAATCATTGAGTAAGAGAACACAGCTCTACGTACGTTACAATCACGAGCATCACGAGTGCAAAGAAAACGTCTTTCGTCTTCGAATTGAGAATCGAATCGAAACATCGTTGTATAGAATATCGTCAATGAAGAGCAGAGCAAAGATGATGCGTCATAATCAAACAGTACAGACACTTTCATCAAGAGTTTACTCGAGCGTCACGCGCTGAATAGAAGCTATAGATTCATTACTTGGTAACACAGTGTTAATCTCATTGTTTCGACTGCGCAAAGCAGTCGTATAGACGACGAGTGATTTTCTTTCTCAGAGAGTTTTGTTCACTCGATATAAATAGCATAGAGTCTCTCATGAGTCGAGTCTAAATCAATGTCACAAGAATGTATGAATTACAATTACAATTTGCTTGATTAAAACTTTGAATTCAAAAAACATAATTATTTAACAGTTTTTTACATTCAGATTTTGAATCACAATTTGATTAACATATAAAAATCAGAATTATTGTTCATGCAGAACAATGCTTTAATATATAGAATCAGAAAATTGAAGCTTTGATTTCAGAAAAATAATATAAAAATCATGAAGTAATTTTCATATAGTTTTGATTTGAACTCAATTGAAAATCTCTGAACTTTATTAAAGAAAAAAATCTACAAAGTTTATTTAAATTTGAATTCACTGAAGAGTAAAGAAAATAAAGCTGAAATTCAGTAGTTTCAGATTTTACAAAGAATCTGAGTAAATTTACAAGAAAAGATAATGAAGAGACTAATATTCAGTATATTTCACAAATGTGCAGCTGTAATCAAAGTGAAGAATTGATATATCAAATATTGATTGAGAAATTGTAACTTATATACTATCAAATAGTTAGTTCAAATATTGAAGTTTCTCAACTTGATTTCAGAGTTTCATGATTATATGCATGTGAGAAAAATGATTTTGCAATTTTGTAGTTAAATACTTAGTGTAAAACACTGTACTACTATGTCTTTTAAGCTCTGACTACTAGTTGAGACATATCGTCTTTCTATTTCTTTAATCATTATTTATCTTCAATTAATTTTTAAGATTGACTTTAATCAAATATGATAAAACTCAGTCAAAAAGATTATTAGCAACGCAGTTACTTTTACTGACTGATTTTGACTTCTTTTCACTAGTTTGCATCAATCTTATTTTAATTCTTTGTAAAACGATTGACTTTTTTTATTAAAGTCATGAAAGCTAAATCTATTACAGTTAATCATTTGATTTTCAATCGATTTTTCTATTCAACTTCATGTTTACACTGCTTTACTTCATTCTTCATTGTTAATAACATGCTTGTCTTAAGTCACATTAAAATCTTTAAGTAAACTCATTACTTTATTTACTTAGCTATCTACATGTTCAGCTATTAACTCAGTTATTTACTCATCAGTTTACTCACTTTAAAACATACTTCATACATTGATATTTTAAAAAAAATGACTTGCAAAATTAATGTTGCTAAAAGAGCTTTTAGCAGCTTTGTAAGCTGATATTTGACTCTGAGTCAGTCAAAAGTCACATCAGCTGCTTTAATTGAATTTTGCTTGAGATAAAATTGAAATTCACTCATTTACTCATTCATTTACTCATTTATTTACTCACTCATTTACTTTCTTATTTACTCGCTCATTTACTTGCTTATTTACTTACTCATTTACTTATTCATTTACTCATTCATTTACTCGCTCATTTACTCGCTCATTTACTCGCTCATTTACTCGCTTATTTACTCACTCATTTACTTGCTCATTTACTGTCATGATGTCAAATCATCAACTCAGTTTAAAACATAAATCATTGATATTTTAAATAATCTCAATTTATTGAATCTGTTTTGCAGTTCAATGAATTAAATCATTAATCTAATCATCATCATCTTAATTTAGTCTCAGCAATTTTGTTTCAATCATTTCAATCATATGCGCGAACTTCTGTAATCTTAAGTCAATAAAACTATTGTTTAATCTTGATTCTGCTCAATTCATGTATATAAAAGTTGAGCTTTCGTTCTTTTCTTTCACTCTTTATCTTTCATTTTATACATTATTTGATGAGCTGGCAACGAGATTCACCTGTACGTGATGTCGGCTACGAACCTTTTGATTCTATTCTGTGTCCGAATAGAAGTCAAAAGAGCCAAGAGATCTCAATCCGACGCAGTTCGAACGATGTTAGGACGTTGCGTGGCCAGGAAAGCCGCCGTGCAGAGTTTTCACCCACGCGACAACATCCCCCCTAACAGCCACAATCGATCTACGAAGAAGATTAATGACATGTCGATGTCAGTAAGAGATGGGAAGATACTACTAGTGGAAAAGACAACCCAG
>JAABUL010001838.1_pt1 | contig 37898 bp, 7 predicted proteins | sample 5559151 | NCBI WGS metagenome assembly JAABUL01 (sample SAMN10711876, study PRJNA513368) | rock metagenome | isolation source: Antarctica rocks | place: Antarctica: Victoria Land, Pudding Butte sud | reverse complement strand
AAATTGTTATAATATTTTGTTTAACTGAGTATTGTATATCTTTTTGCTTTCTCTATTTTCTCTCGAAATAAATTTATACTGCTCAGTTGTTATTTGATTTTGTCAAAAATTTCTTTTTCGATAGTAATATCGCTTTCTAGTGTTTTCTTGTATTTATTTACAATTTGATTTATTTTTCTGTTTTTTGATAAACTAGCTAAAGCGTCAAGATAATTTGTAATATTGTTTAGATATTTGTAAAAATTCTATCAGCTATATTTGTTGTCTGAGTCTGTTGCTAAATAAAAATATAGTATTTTTAATTGTTGTATTTTTATAGTTTTATTAAGTTTTTTATTAATTTTCTGTATAGATACAGATATTTTGTCTGATAATATTCTATCTAGAATTTTCTGTAACTGATCTGAATTTTCTATCAGATAGTAGTTGTTGTTCGATTCAGTTTCAAAAATATCTATTTTTGTATCGATTTGTTTTCTAATATTGTTCTGACTATCGAGTATCTTTTTTAATATAGTATTGATTTGTTAACAGTCTATCAAATTCTATAATCGATAATTTTTTGCAAAATAGTTCGATTTGTTATATAAATAGTATATTTTTTGAAATTTGTTATTTTGTTTTTCTCTAGAGTTCTTTTCTTTATATTATTAAATAGAATTCAGTTTTATAAATACAAATTTACAATAATCGAAATTACTGTATTTCTGATTAAAACAAGATTTTTTCTGCTGATATTTAATTACTGATTTAAAGAAGATTTTTGCTTTTTCTCGAAATTAATTGTATCTTTTTTTTATAGTTTTTTTATACAGTTTGTTGTCGAAATCGATAGCTATTTCGATAAAATCGAATATATTGCTGAGAATTCTTCTATTATATATAATTTTGTTTTTTAGATTGTTTTTGAAATTTTGTCGAAATATTGTTATAAATACAATATTGTTCTATTTGATTAAATTAATATATTTCTGAAATCTAGCTGTATAGTCTGCTGCAGAAATTTGTTAAATTAAATATTGAATTACTTTTTTTGCAATTTGTTTTTTGTTAAATATTTTAAAAAAATTTCGAAACTCTTTTTTGAAATTGTCGAAGTTCGTAAATATTGCATAGAAATTTTTGTTATAATTTTTCAGATATTTTTGTAAATTTAATTTAAATTAATATTAAATTCTCTCTCTGAAAAATATTGATACAAAAATTGTCTTCTGATTTGCTGAAACAGAATAGAAAATAAAATAGATATTTATCTATATAAATCAGTTTTTCAGATCGATACAGTTTCTATAGTAGATATCGAATTTATTGATTTTAATTTTGTTGTCTTTTATAATCGATAATTAATATAATACTGATAAACTAGTACTCGAAATAGAAATGCGTTAATCTGATACAGATATTCTTTTAAATATTTAAAATATTATACTGATATTTTCTACAAAAATATCAGAATAGATTGTATTTTAAAAAAATTTGTAGATATTTTCAGACAATACAAACAATTATTTAATAACAAAAGTTGCAGCTATAGACAGTTTCTATATTCAATAAATCTTAAAAGAAATTCGATAAATCAGAGTAACAATAAGTAAAAATCTATAATAAATTGAATACAATTTATAAAAGAGTTGTATTCTTGTTTCTATATACTAAAAAAATATAAATTGCTTGTTTTGCTCGCTTGTCGAGTATAGCAAATATAGTTGTTTGCAATACTCGCTTGTCGAGTATATCGAATATTATATTCAGATTGCTTGCTTCTTGAGTATATCAAATATAATAGCAGATTTGTTCAAAGACGTAGAATCTGAATTACTGATACAGCTTTGATAAGCTCGTAACAGCTATTTGCAATTAATTTTTAATTTGTTTTTTTATTTATTATTAAATATTATTGATATATAAATTAAATATAAATTATATAATTATATTGCGCAAATCTAAGTACTTGTATATTTTAGTTAACTTTTAGATTATACTACTTTAATTAAAATATTTTTAAAACAATATTATAAATAGTTATTTTTATTATATTAAAAATTAGTTTTTTGTAATATTATTAAATAGCTATTAGTAGTAATTTTGTTTCTTTATTTATCTTTTTATTCTTATTAAATAATAAGTTTTTATTTACAATTATTAGATTATATATATTAAGCTTCTTTTAAATAAAGTACTCTTCTCTTTTAATAAAAATTTTAATTATAAAATTATTTGTTGTACTAGAATTAACTATTGCAATAAATTAACAATTATTAATTTTAATTAATATAATAAAATATTATATATATACTATTAAGTTTAGTTGCTATTGTTAAACTAATATATTGAATTTTTTTAGTATACTCTTTATTAAAAAATTTAAACTTTTTTTTGTTTTTATATTGCAACTTTTGCTTTAAATATTTGTTTATATTAAGTTTTTTTCTATTGTTATTTAAAAATAAGTAACTTTCTAAAAAATTATCTAATTGTTTTTTTTGTTTTTTATATAAATTTAATAGAAATTGTTATAATATTTAATTTAATTAAGTATTATATATTTTTTAATTTTTTTAATTTTTTTTTAAGATAAATTTATATTACTTAATTGTTGTTTAATTTTGTTAAAATTTTTTCTTTTAATAATAGTTTTGCTTTTTAGTGCTTTTTAGTATTTATTTACAATTTAATTAATTTGTTATTTTTTCGATAAATTAATTAAAGTTTTAAGATATTTTATAATATTGTCTAAATATTTGTAAAAGTTTTTTTAGTTATATTTATTGTCTAAATTTGTTGTTAGATAAAAGTATAATATTTTTAATTGTTTTGTTTTTATAATTTTATTAAGTATTTAATTAATTTTTTGTATAAATACAAATATTTTATTTAATAATATTTTATTTAGAACTTTTTATAATTAATTTAAGTCTTTTACTAGATAGTAGTTGTTATTTAATCTAGTTTTAAAAATATTTGTTTTTATATTAATTTGCTCTCTAATATTGTTTTAACTATTAAATATCTCTCTTAATATAGTATTGATTTGTCGACAATTTATTAAATTTTGTAATTAATAATCTTTTGCAAAGTAATTTGATTTGTTATATAAATAGTATATTTTCGAATTTTTGTTTTTTTGTTTTTTTTTTAATTTTTCTTTTTATATTGTTAAGTAAAATCTAGTTTTATAAATACAAATTTACAATAGTTAAAATTATTGTACTTTTAATTAGAACAAAATTCTTTTTTCTAATATTTAATTGTTAATTCGAAAAAAGTTTCTACTTTTTTATAAAATTAATTATATTGTTTTTTTATAATTCTCTTATATAGTTTGTTGTTAAAATCGATAACTACTTTAATAAAATCAAATATATTATTAATATATTTTTTGTTATATATAATTTTATTTTTTAAATTGTTTTTTAAATTTTGTCGAAATATTGTTATAAATACAATATTATTTTATTTAATAAAATTAATATATTTTTGAAATTTAATTGCGTAATTCGATATAAAAATTTGTTAAATTAAATATTAAATTACTTTTTTTGCAATTTGTTTTTTGTTAAATATTTTAAAAATTCTTTAAAATTCTATTTTAAAATTGTCGAAATTTGTAAATATTATTTTAAGATTTTTGTTATAATTTTTTATATATTTGCGCAAGTTTAACTTAAATTAATATTAAGTTTGTTCTTTAAAAAATATTAATACAAAAATTGTTCTTTTGTTTACTAAAATAAAATAAAAGATAAAATAAATATTTATTTGTATAAATTAGTTCTTTAGATTAATATAATCTTTATAGTAAATATTAAGTTTGTTAATTCTAATTTTGTTGTTTTTATTAATAAAGAATCGATATAATATTAATAAATTAATACTTAAAATAAAGATACGTTAATCTAATATAAATATTCTTAAAATATTTAAAATATTATATTGTTATTTAAACAATTAAAGTATTAGAATAGATTAATACTTTTAAAGAAATTTGTAGACGTTTTTAGACAATATAAGCAATTATTTAATAACAAAAGTTTGCAACTTGTATTAATAATAAAGAATAACTTAATAAATAAATTAAATACAATTTATAAAAAAGTTGCGTTTAGAAATTATATATATAATAAATTAATTAAATTACTAAATTAGTTACTTTAATTTTAATAATTTATTAATCTTTTAGATTAGTAATTTTAATAAATTAGTATTGTTAATCTTATTAATTTATTAATTTAGTTATATAATACTTTCTTAACAAGTTGTATTCTATATATTGTAAAGAGCTTTGCGTTGTAGTTAGTAGAACTAAGTACGCGACTTGTAACAAATTACAAATTTTGTTAAAAAATATAATTTCTTTTTGTAAATCAAATATAATCGCTAAGTAATTAAAAAGAAAAAGAAATTATAAATAATAAATAATAAAAATCTTTATTAATTTAATAATTTTATTAAATTTATTTAATATTGTTTTTATAATTGATTTAACAAATTTAATAAAAACTTTCTTAGAAATCTTTTTTCGAAACTAAGTAATAATTATATTAATAGCAAATTTAAAAGTATTTATATAAAAGTAAATTTTATTAATTAAATTTAAATTATATATTAAGATTCTTGTTGCATATTTAATTTGCAATAGTTTAAATAATAACTATTTTAACTAAATTAATTTTTATAGAACTTTCTTTTTAATTAAACAAGTTAAAAATTTTATAATTTTAGTGAAATTTTTAATTTAATAACGTGTAATATTTATTATTTCAAGAAACTTTCTTATGTTAGTAAAACTAACTAATACAAATTAATTAATTATTTTAATTATTCTTTTATTTAATATTTTTATATATTTGTTTACGTTGTAATTTATTTTAAAAACTTTTATTAATTTAGTAAATAATTGAAGTTTCTTAAATGTTAATTTTAATTTAACTTATTCAATTTAAGAAAAGAATTAATTACGTAAAAAAGTAAATTATTTTTTAAAAAACTTAAAGTTTTTAAAAATATTATTTATGTAAAAAATTAACGAAGTTGATTTAAACAAATTTGCAGCATATAATAAAGATAATTTATTGTGCAAAAAAGACAAAAACTTAAACATTCTATATATTAGTTTTGTTATTATAAAATTTACAAATATAAATTTCTACTATATTTAAATAAATTATATTTAATTAATATTTAAAATAATAAAGACAAATAAATATTAATTTTCTAAATATATTTTAATAATATAGTAAATATATTTCAAATTTATTGAAAACAAGAATTAATAACTTAAATTTAATAAATTATTATATATCTTCGAGAATAATTCTACGAAGATTTTTGATAAATTCTCTGTAATTTTACTATAATTAAAGATAAGTTTCAACTTATTCGTTAATTTTAAATTCTCGACTTTATTTATTAATACAATTCTAATATTTTACTAAAACAATCTTTTGTTAACAAATTGAGTTAATTTATACATTTTATCTTTAATTTCGTTCTAAACAAGTTTTCTTAATTAATATAATTGTTAAGTTAAGTTTAAGTTAAGTTTTTAAACTTAATCTTATTCGTAAAGTTTTATTAAGTTAAGTTATCAATAAAGTTAATTTCTATTCGACAAACTAAGTTAAGTTAAGTTTCGATAACAAACTTAGATTACTAAGCAATTAAGCAATATAAATTAGCAATATAATTTAATTACAAGTGCAAAAACAATTTATTTTTTATAATTTTAACATTGTTTAAAAGATTTTATTCAGTTTATTTAATTGAATTATTTATATATAAAAAGTATTAAATATATATATTGTGTATAGTAAATACAATTGTATTTAGTTTTGATATTTAAATTTACGTACTAGTAAAATAAGATTTTAAGAATTTGCATTTAAAGTTTACGTAAACTCTTAAAACTTTAATTAACTAGTATATAAATCTAAATATTAGAATTAAATACAATTGCATTTGCTATATACAACATGCGTATTCAATACTTTTTATATATAAATAATTCAATTAAATATACTAAATAAAATCTTTTAAACAATGTTAAAATTATAAAAAACAAATTGTTTTTACACGTGTAATTGAATTATGTTGTTAATTATATCGCTTAGTTTGTTTGAAGAAGATTTCTTTTATTTTATCTTATTTTATTTACTTGAAATCTCGATAACTTGTCGAATTTCGAGCTCGAATTATTTTTTAATCTTAATTTAACTCGCTTGAAACATTCTTTAAACTTAAACTTAGTTTATAAATAAAGTTAAGTTAAGTTTTCTAAGATTTTGTTAACTTAACAATTATGTTACTTACTTCGTTGCGCGACGTAAACTAAATTATACTAATTAACAAGCTAACTATATTGAAATATTAACTAAATTTGCAAATAAAGTATTAACTAAAGCTCTTCAAAATCTCAATAAAATTCTTACTCTACTTATTAAAAAAAAATTAATAAAACTAAGTTTTAAAGAATAAAAGAAATACGAAATAAATTTAACTACTAAGAAATAAATATATACTTAGAAAACTAATTAAGTTTAAAGACTTCTTTTACAACAAGCAACATATCTAAGTTCAAACTTTTATAATATAGTTAAATACTTGTTATTTATCAAATTTTATTATTAAATTAATTACAATAAAAATACTTAAATAGTATAAGTATTTTAAGATTATTTACTGTTTTCACTTATTTAGTTACTTACTTATCTATTTACTTATTTACCTATTTACTTATTTACTTATTTATCTACTTATTTACTTACTTATTTATCTGCTTATTTATTTACTTATTTATTTACTTACTTACTTACTTATTTACCTACTTATTTATTTACTTATCTACTTACTTATTTATTTGCTTATCTATCTACTTGCTTCGATATACTTATTAAAACACTTCTTAAAATATTTATCAAAACATTCTTTAAAACATCTTTAAAACATTCTTCAAAACATTCTTTATAACTTATTACTAACATGCTCGATAGTTATCTAGTTACATTATTAACGCGCTTCAAAGTACATAACTTTTTATCAAACATTCTATTAAGCTTTCTATCAAATATCAAATTCGCATAGTACTTTACTAAGTACTCTATTAAGCACTCTATTGAGCTTTCTATTAAACATTCTAGCAAGCATCAAATTTAAACCCTATTAAGCTTTTTATTAAGCTTTTTATCAAGCATTCTATCAAGCATTCTATCGAGCTTTTTATCAAGCACTCTATCAAGTACTCTATCAAGCATTCTATAAAGCTTTCTACTAAGCACTCTATTAAGCACTCTATTAAGTATCAAATTTGCATTCTATCAAGTATCAAATTCGCATTTTATTAATATCAAATTCGACTAGCTTGTTCGACTCAATTATTAAAAAAAAAAATCAAATCTAAATCTCTATCTTTTAACGCACTACATATGTAAAAAATATTAGTTAAACATATTATCAAAGTATATAAAGCAACAAGACGAAAAAACAAAAGCAAGTATATCTTCGATAATATTGTATTGCTGTCAAATTTTTTGAATATAATCGACTTAATTATTAAATCAATTGTTTTAATTTTCTTTTCGACTTTGTATAATACAATATATGTAATACTAGCGACGAATTATTTATTATAATTATAAATATATATTATTGTTGTTGTTATTAAGTTGTAAACAAAAATGTAAATATTTTTAAAAGTTAACATTAAAATTTATATAAGCTATTATTAAAAAAACAAGTATTTGACTATATTACGAAAGTTTAAACTTAAACGTGTCGCTTGTACACTACGTAGTTAGTTAAGACTAACTCGAAGAAACTTAAATGCACTTGAAACAATTTGAGAACTAAGACAAGAGAGACGAATGCGATAACGCGTTGCTTACGTAACGCTTACATATAAAAGACGCTTTCTTCAAGCTAATATTCTTATTTCTTTAACGGTTAGTCTTACTATTTAATGAAGTTCTTATTATCTTTTGTACTAATTTTATATTATCTCAATATCTTATAGAGTTAGTAAGAAGCTAACTCTAATACTGCTCCTAAATGGATTAAAGAGGCAGCGATTAGTCTTGAGAGTTACCAGTAGTATTTCCCTAAGATCTCTGTCTTCACTCCCGTCTACGCTTCGTTTACGCTGCTAGTTGGTTACGTTGTTGCGAATTACCTTTATAGACAATGCTAAAGAGATGCGCAGATATAATTGCAGCAGAAGAAGAATATATAAAATGGTAGTTCTAGCTATATAAAGTTAGTAAGTTCTAACCTATATAGTAGCCGCTAACAAAAATTACCCCCTGCATTATAGTACTACGTATTTGAGGTTTTAATTGTTGGCGCGATCAGCAGATACAGGGAAACTGATTGATCAGCACATCAAAATTAATCCCTGACTGTGGCTTCAGCGTCAACAATTAAATCCCCAGATACCACAGTAGTTTGGCTTGTAGGTTATTTGGGGGGTGGTAGAGGTCAAAAGTAGGGTCGGGTGAGGTGGATACTTATCTGGGAAAATCTAAAATTTTAGCGCCAAGGGTCAGCCGAGGTTTCTCCGAGGGGTCTCCTGACTTGCAACCTGCTTAAGCCTCCGGGCTCCACGTTGAGCCTATCAGCCCACCGATTTCGGCCAAGTGACTCACGGACATAACTTTGTCAAATTTCATCGACACGCTTTGCAGACGAGCAACAAGAACTCATACAGTCGTCATCCAAAATCTGTATTACTGGTGCTCTAACATCAGTGCAAATTTTTGGTTTGTAAAGCTCAACCGAAATTCCCCTCACGATCCCCTATCTTTTCAAACACCTTCTCTTACTTGGATAACTTTCAACATGCCTTCCAGAGAGGAAGTGGCATACTTTGGAGCCGGTGGGTGCACCTACAGTGGAACATCCCGCGAGTAGCTACCAAACAAGGAACGCTAACTCCGAGTCCATAACAGGCCCTGCCCCTCTACCCACCTCGATCCTCGAGAAAGGCGCACAGGCCTTCCTGAATTTCGAGAACAGTGGTTTGTCACTTGCCGAGATCTCGCATCGTTCGAAGACTGCCGAGAGCATTCTATCAGATGCGAGAAATGCATTAATTGAATTATTGGACATCCCCAATGACTATGAGGTCCTTTTCATGCACGGGGGTGGCAGCGGGCAATTCAGTGAGTGAGCCTTCAATCGAGGTCGAGTGTGTGATCACATGAAGCAACGCTAATCTGAATACCATCAAGGTGCTGTTGTCTTCAACATGGTAGCTTTCTGGGTAGAGAAACGGAGGCGACAAGCCATGGCCGATCTAGATGGAGATACTGATAAGATTCTGGAGCGAGTCAAGAGAGAAGTTCGAGAAGATTTGAGACTGGACTATCTCGTTACTGGATCGTGGTCGCTAAAAGGTATAACGAGCGATCTTTCCCCTTTTGAGGAATCTATGAAGAGAGGCAATGCTCACTCCGACTAGCATCACAAGAAGCTGCCAATCTGCTCGCGCCACTCGGGGGAAAGCCCGTCAATGTTGCTGTAGATGCACGAAAGAACGGGAAATTTGGCGACATCCCCAAGGAACAAGCTTGGAACCTGACGCCGCACGGAGCCGCTCTCGTGTACTATTGTGACAATGAGACAGTCGATGGAGTAGAGTTTCCTGCGATGCCGCAGCGCCTTCAAGGTAATGATTGCGTAGTAGCTGACATGAGCTCCAACTTCCTCAGTAGGCCTCTTAACGTCAACAGATATGCCGTGATCTTTGTAAGTCCAGACATACCCCCTGTTCCGTGACAATAATGTGCTCACTGTGCTAGGGTGGTGCCCAAAAGAGTAAGTAGATTTCGAGCGATTTATTGCCTGCTAGGGAATACTCATGCAGGATATTTCCTTTTTCATGAGGCAACCAAGGAAGTAGAATCACTGACTCCGAAATCCCTACAGACGTTGGCATTACAGGCGTCACGCTTGTGATCGTCCGTAAGGACGTCCTTGATCCGATAAACACAGCATTCCTCCATTCTGTGGGTGTCTCGTCACCTCCTGCCGTTTTCGATTACCGGAATGTCTCTAAATCTTTATCTCTCTACAATACTATGCCTATCTTCGATATTTGGATAGCTGGTAAAGTCGTTCGCTGTCTGCTTGAAGAGCATGGCGATCAAAAGCTTGTTGGACAGGAGAAGCTCTCTCATTCCAAATCCAAGCTAATATACGATATCTTGGACGCCCATCCGGAAACATACCAGGTGGTACCACAAAAGAATGTACGAAGTCGAATGAACGTCTGCTTTCGTGTCCGCAACGGAGACGCAGATAGCGAGAAAGACTTTTTGCAAGGTGCTGAGAGGAGATTATTAGAGGGTTTGAAGGGGCACCGTTCGGTGGGAGGAGTAAGTAAAACTTCTTCTACTCTTTCTGGTCACTGACGGCCAACTTCACTCAGGTGCGGTTTAGTAATTATAACGCTGTCACCGTGGAAAATGTCCAGAGACTCGCCAACTACCTCCAGGAGTTCGCTGATCCGCAGTCTCGCCAGATGAATGGTTCATCATAGTCAGTCTACCACTTTGTTTACAATGTCTTCTGTTGGATACTTCAACAATTCAACAGGGTCATTCAGCTTAGGATAGATATCTCGGAGTTCTAGATCGGTTTTTGGGAGTCTCCAATCTGGACATTGGATAACTACAACCTGTGTAGGGGAGAAGGACAGATAGGAAAAGTTTTGAAAATCTGAGTATCAATTAATAACCAAGGCAATTAGATGTGTTCATCTCATGAGAGCAAAGTTTCCCCAACTGGCTTGAACCTGTCAATAACAGCCTACAATCCTTTGAGAATTCATTACGCTACATATGAGCATGGAAGACAATATAGCGGTATACGAACTAGGTCACACAAAAGTTCGTCGAAGTAGGAGATTCTTTATTCTTCGGCTTCAACAACTATCTGAAATACACCATGTTAAGCTGCTAGCCGATTTCCTCTCCATAACAAGGTACTCTAGAGTAAAATTGCTTTATCTTAGAAAGTTTTATTCCTACAACACGGTGTTCAAAGTACAATTGCTTTGTCTCAGAAAGTGTTAACATCTAGCAGTAACAGCCTCCTTCACTTGACTTTGTGTCAGAAACTACTATATAAGGAGTTGCTCCCCTCCTCACACTTGGATACTTCAATCGTCGAGTACTCTGAAAACTTCTCTCGTGCTGCTCTCTGGACTCGACCTCTTAAAGGTGCTCCATTACGAGCGCTTTTGACGAGATTGACCTTGTCTAAGGACTCAATCCTCCACAGAAAACCCAATCCAGGCGTCTCCTCATCACACGATCTGATCGGTACTAGTGGTAGTATCACAATGACACAAATGAGCTTCTCTACGCCGCGCAACGGGTTGGGGCATTACCCAACCCAACCCAGTGGGGGTGAGGGTGGGTTGAGTAATGGGTTGGGGGACGAGGCCTTCAACCCGACCCAGTGGGTATGAGGGTGAGGGGAGGGTCTTGGCAAGGGAACCCAGTGGCAAATATATACTATTAATAGTAGTATATTAGATGGGGTAAAGGGAAAAAAGAGGGTAAAGGAGGTAAAGAAATGAGCGAATTATCCTACCTACTACCAGAATTACTACTATAATTCTCTAGCAGCCTCTCTAGCAGCCTCCCTACTAGCCTCTCTACTAGCCTTCTTACTAGTCTCTTTATGAACCTCTTTATTCAGCTTTCTGCTCAGTTATGAAGCGAATTTGATGCTTGATATCGAACTGGTGGAAAGGGGCCTGAGTCAGGCATCATTTTCGCTTCATATTCAAGCATCATATTCGCTCCGAGATGAACAGGAAGCTCAGTAGAAAGGCTAGTAGAGAGGCTAGTAGGGAGGCTGATAGGGAGGCTGATAGGGAGGCTGCTAGAGAATTATAGTAGTAATTCTGGTAGTAGGTAAGATAATTCGCTTATTTCTTTACCCCCTTTACCCCCTTTTTTCCCTTTACCCCACCTAATATAAGAGCCCTGCAGGACAGGGGGGCTAGTGCCGGGGACGAGGGAGATTAAGGGGTAAGTGCTTGGCCGTCTGCCATACTATTTAGTATGGCAATTGCCCATTGCACTTATCTCTTTTCTCCTCTTCTTATTACATTCGACTCTTTTGATTATCGCGCATATTATTGTCTTTGCAATTATTTCTTCTATATTATTGTCTTGCAATTGTTTCTTTCTATTATTGTCTTGCAATTATTTTCTTTATCTCTTACTCTATTCTCTTAATCGTCGCATTTTGTCGATATAATATCTTGTAAAAATAAGACTACAAATGTTGTTATCTCTAAGAAAACATCTAATGCTTGTCGCACGTCTCGTATTAGAAAGCTTGTTTCTAAAACACAATTAAATACTTGTTTCGAATCAAAATTCAATACTTTATCGCAACAAATATTCAAAAACGTCTTTCGTTGTTGTCGATTATTGTTTTCTTCTTTATAATCTTCTTGTTTCTTACAATTTTCTTGTTCTTTATTATTATTATCGTCTAGAAATCTAGAAAGATAGTTCGAAAACAATATACAAGATATTGCTCTAAACAACAAGATTTTTGCTCTTTGTCTTAGAGCTAGAGCAATAACAAAAGAGATTACTATACAAAAACAAATAACAACAACGAAAAAGTCTCTTATTGTCCAAAAGCTATAATTGCAAAATATAACAATAAATAATATACGTACGTCTACTTCTATAGCTCTTGTTAATTCAAAAATATTAATAAGTGCTTTTACGATAAACTTCTTGCTCGAATTCAATAGCTTTGTTGCTATATTTTCTAGTGTTTTGCGTTGTTATCTAGACAACATCTTTTATAACAAATTAAATATCAAAAACATTATAAGATTTATTGTCGATCTTTTCTCTATTGTTACGACAAACACAATCGATTTTTTTGATACAAAAAGTCTTCTAGATTTGCTTTGTACTTTCGATATTTATATCTTTATCGCTCTTAGCTTTGTTTTGCATTTAACAATAAGATAAGAGCTCTATTAAAATATTACTCTCTATCGTTAATATATAATAGATATAGCGAGCTACAAGATCTTTGTCTTTATTAAATTATATTATTAGAAGTTTGTTACTCGCACTATCTAGATAGATCAAAATAATTCTCTATATTAGATATTGTCTTATTCTAAGATAAAGTAAAAACTTATAAATATCTCTAAAAAGCAATTTGAGTCTTTATTATTGTTAGTATTCTCGCGAAGATTATATCTTTTTGCCAACTCTATAAAAGATGTCTTAATGCTTGTATTTAATAAATTATTTATTATTATAAACAATATTTATTGTTAATAAATCAAATATAGCAAATGCAACAATAGTAGCAATTGCAAATATAAATATATATATATATTTTGTTAAGAAACTTACAATCTTAATTGCTATTTTAATAAGATATAATATTTAACAATTTTGTTGTCTTTTTTGTCTTCTAACATATCTAGCTTATTAATCTTTGTATCGAAAGATTTTCTATATAATTTAGTATTGTTAAACAAGTCTAATTTGTTATTAAGTAAATCTCTATTAATAGAGAAGTAATACAAAAGTCTAGAAATACATTCTAATAAATATTTCGTCTCTACTCTCTTAAATATAATTACGCGAGTGATGCGAAAACGCACTAAGCAAAGGACACTGGTAATGGGAATCATAATTGTATTGCTAGTTAGAAGGAAAGTTCTCTAGATCTAAATACTATTGTGCCAAGAAATACAAACACAAAAGGAATACTTTGTTTAACACGAAAAGAATATCTTGCTTAGAAGAAAAGTACGATAATTGTAACATTTTTTTCTAATCTCTTTGCTATGTTATCGTTCTCAATAACGACAAATGCGAAAAGAATAGACGTAGAGTAAACAAAATTCCTATTGTTAAAAAGCAAAAGACAAATAGAATTTCTATTGTTGAAAAGATAAACAAAATTTTTGTTGTTAAAAAGCAAATAAAAAAAGAATTTTTGTTGTAAAAAAGATAATAAGGCGATCGAGATATTATAGTGCTTAGCAATAGAAAAAATAGCTTGTAATAACAATATAAAAATGGAACAAAAACAATTAAAGCAAGATTGAAAGATTTGTAATAATACGTTTCTTTTAAAAAAGAAACTTCTAAAACAATCAAAGCAAGATCGAAAGATTCGAGATAATACATTTCTTTTATTAGACAAAATTCTTAAAACAACTAAAGCAAGATTGAAAGATTCGAGATAATACGTTTGTTTGACAAAATTCTTGAAACAATTAAAGCAAGAAAAGAAGATTCGAAACAACTAGAGCAAGAGAGAAAGATTTATTCTAAATTATATAGAGACTTTGCTTATAACTTTCTCGATAATATGTAATTTTGTTGTAAAGAAAGTCTTATATTTTGTCTTGTATTAATAAATTGTAACGTGCGACAATTAATCTACAAATATAGTAAAATTCGAATCTTCTATCTTTGTTAAATTAATAAAAGTTAACAACAAATAGTAGTAAATAAGCGCTAATATTAATATATTTGCGAAGTTCTTAATTGCATTCTATAATTTCTTTATATTCTTTGTTTTCTTTTTAAAGAATTTGACAATAATATTTATCTTAATTAGTAATTGTATACAAAGCAAATTCTTGCGTATACTAGCGTAGCTATTTATTAAAATCGCAATTATACAATTTGCTTTTAAGATTAAAAGTATTAAAGTTAAAATATTCTTTTTAAAAGATATCGAAATATTAAACTTGATTAAGACAATTTTTTTCTTAATTTTCTTAATTTTTTTAACGTCTTTTCTCTTTAGTTTGCAATTTTTGCGCTTATTGTTTTTTGTCTTATTCTTTGTTGTTTTTTTGATCTTTGCTTTCTTCTTTGCTACTTCTTTGTTAAACTTGTTTTCAAAAAATATATTATTTTTCTCGCTATTATTAGATTTTTGTTTCGAGACAAGATCTTTAAAAAAAATTGCTAACTTTGTAGATTTATCGACAACAATTTTATCTCTTTTTTTAACAAAAATATTGTATTTATCTTTAACGCGTTAAAGATTATTAATAAGCTAAGTATTTCTATATATTACAATATAATAATTCTTTTAAATTGATAAATTTGTAAATACAACTAAATTTTTGTTATTTAATATATTAACTTTTATTGTTTTTTTGTTAACAAATATCTTTTGTTAATATAGTTTTTGCATAGTAGCTTTAACGTTACAAATTTTATAAAACTATTAATTAAATAGAATTGCGCAACTCTTTAAAAAATATTCGATAAAAAAGTTATTAAAATTGAGCTCAATCGACATTGACGCATTATAAAAGAAAGAGCGCAACTTATTGTTAACTAATATATTTAATATTTTGTTGTCGAAATCTTTAAGATCGAAATCTAAAATTGTAAAATTAAATTCTAATAGTATAATACTAATATAAAGAAAAAATAAAGAAATATAGAAAATTGTAATTGCGAGATTGTAAGTTCTTTCGAATATTAATACTAAGCTACTAGTAATTTTAATAAATAAAATGCTTTTAATAGATATACTAAAAAGAGCGCGTATTATTGACAATTTTAGTAGACAAATTCTTGTTATTATTATATTGTAGTACGCAAGAAAAAGTAGAATTGTAGCTAATTTAATATTATTGTATTTACTAAGCAACTTAAGAATATTAATTGCGAGTGCTTCTTTTATTAGTAGATAAAAGTTCTTATCTATTTTCGATATTTTACAAGCTTTTAGTTTTGTGTTATATATATATATAATTAATCGACAAAGTAGAGAATTTTAAAATACTAGTTTTGCTAAAGCTTTTAAAACAACTTCGTATTTTTTAAATAATACAATTGCATTTATTTTTAGCAAAATAATAAGTTTTTGTTTAAGAAATTTTATTCTTATTTTTTTAAAATATATTTAAAATAACAATTAAGCAAGATCTTCGAAATTGTTACTTTAATTAAAAATTTTAAGTAAACTTAAATTCTAAAAATAAAAATACGTCGAATATTCTCTCTATATCTTAGAGACAAGATACTTAAAATTAGTAGATTTGTCTTAATAATTAATTATTAACAAATTCGAAATAGTAATCTCGATTTCTAAGTAAGCTACTAGAAAGAACAAAAGTTTTGCAATTGTTACTATATTATAAATAAACAATATTAACAATACAAAAATTAACTTTTTTCAAATATCTTTGTATACACTAAGCAATTTCTTTAAAGTTTTAATTTTACTTTTTAAATATTTGTCTTATTCTATTAAGTTAAAAATGTATTAACAATTGTTTATAATTATCTTCAAGTAGCAATTCTTAATAATTGCACAATTTTGTCGAGTAAACTTTTTCTTTGTTAATAACAATAATTTGAGTCTATACTTGTTAAAAATCAAAATAGCAATTAATTTTTTTTTTAAATATAAAATTAAATTTGAAAGATCTAGAATTTGTAAAACTTTTTTTTCTATTATTTTAACAAAGATTTCTTAAATTTCTTCGAATTATTAATAGACTATATTAAGTAATCTATTCTTTAATAAATTTTTATTGTAGTAAGATAGATAGCAAATTACAATAGCTTTTATTAATATAATATTCTATTTTTAAAAAACTTCTAACGCTATTTCTAGTTTTGTAGCAAATATAGCAACTTTAATAGTTATTAAATTTTGCAAATTGTCTCTTAAATCTAAATCTAAGATTGTACAATTTCGAAGCTTTGTTATATAAATTGTCTTAATATAGATTAGAGTATATTTGTCGCACAATATTAAGCTATAAAAATATCTTTTAAGTTTGTTTGCTTGTTTCTTCTTTTCTATTATTGTAATTTGTTTTGTAAATTGTCGAATTTGCGTTCTTTTTCTTAATAGATAATATAATGCTATATTAAATGCAACAAACAACATTTTCTTAATAATTTTATTAAAAGAAATATTATAGTAGAAAGAAAATACAATAATAAGAGAAATAAATCGAATACTTTTAATACTAATTTTGTAAACAAACAAATATATACTTAATCTAATTTATTTATTGTCTTAACTTAAATATATCTTTTAAATTCTTTTAATTTGATACTTTTTAATAGATTGCGCATTATAGATATCGAGATAATTGTTAATAAAATTTTGTACTTCGATTAAATTTGTTTTATTATATTATATATTGTAAACAAGATTTTAGCTCTTCTATTTAATAAAATACTAAACTATTTTCTTTTTACAAATATTGTATTTTTGTAATATTATATATTTATTTAGTAGTTGTTAAATCTTATAGTTGTTATTTGTATCTTTGTCTTTTTTTATTAAAAATATATTTGCATCGATTTTTCTTATATATAAATTGCTCTCTTTTAAGACAAACTTTAATATAATAATAGAAACAATTAAATATATTTTTTAATTTAAAAACAACTTCAATTTAAAAGCAAGATAATTGTATATTTTTAAAATCTTAAATAATCTTGCTCTTTAATTAAAGAGCTTGAAATTCTTTAATTTCGAAATCTTGTAATCTAAATATAATTTTAAAAAAATCTTATTTCTCTTTCTTAAAGCAAGCAATTGATAATAACTATTATAGCGCAACTTTATTTTCGCGTTTGCGAAAGCTATTAATATTGCGACTTTGTTTTAATTTCTTTTTTGCTTAATAGCGTAATTAGTATCTTGTTAATAAAAATCAATTATAAACAATTCTTTACAAAGAACTTTTTTGTAAATAAATTTGTTTAAAAAAAATTTTGTCAAAATATTCTTAAAATTGTTAAGAATATCTCGAAGTCTAATTGCAAAATATCTTTAGTCTATTTTAGAATTTAAGATAAAATAATATTGCAAAGCTATTTCTATAGTTTAATTAAATTATTTCGATTAATTGTCGAATTGCAAATAATAGACAATAGAATAAAGTAAATTAATTCTTAAGAAATAGAATATTGCTCTTTATAAACTAAACAAGAATTTATTATTTTTATCGAAAATAATACTTAAAGATAGATTTTAATTTGCAAAAATATCGATAAACTTAATTGCTTATTTCTCGATTAAGAAAGTTGTTTTCTTAATTATTGTTGTAATTTGTTTAAAGAATTTGTTTATTATTAATATAAAAGAATTGTACTTGTTTAACAACTTAAGAAGCGCAAAAATAAAATCGATAATAATAATATAAAATATCTTCGACTTTGCAATAATAGACTTTAGTTGTTTATATAAACAATATTTAGTTATACTATTAAGTTAATATAATAAACAATATTTTAGATATCTTTTTAATTGTTTAATCAAATTTCTTATATAATAATTGACTATAATTTTATTATAGATATATAAGAATTCTTTGTGCGTTTGTGTATTATACAATAGCTTAAAGATTCTTGCTTTTATAGTTTTAGAAATATATAATTTTAATTGTTTATTCTTTTTGTTTTAGAAGTAAATAAATTCTTTTTTTAACATAAATTAAATATTTTCTATTCTAGTTTCTTTTAACTTAATTGATTTTTTTAATATTGTCGACTCTCTTAAAGTAGCAATCTTTTCGAAATTCTTTAATATTATTAAAGTTGTTAAAATTACAATAGCAAATTTTTGTTCTTTTATATTCGATTTTGTCGATTTTTTTGTTGTATTTATATTAAGTATCGAAACTATAATTTAAGTTTTTGCTAGAGCTAAAAATTTTGTCAAAATAATAATAACAAATTTTTACTTTTTCAAAATTAGTTCTAGATTAACAAAATAGTTTTAAATTTTTTGTCGATTATTACAATCTTTTTTGCGTCGATTAAGAAATATTTTGTAAATTTTAAATTACTTTTTATTAATTTTATAAATTTTTGTTAAACTTTTCTTAAAAATTAAAGCTATTTTAATTAAAATTATATAATAAGCAACAACTTTGTCGAAAATTTCTTTGCTCTTAAAATTATTTTCGAGATAATTTTTTTTAAGCAATCTAAAAAGAGCGTTTAAGATAATATTAAATTTTTTTGTCTTTCAATATATATTAAGCAAAAATTAAAAAATATATTAAAAAATATAAATAAGACGCAAATTTATACAATCTAAAGAAAAGAAAAACAATTTAATCTACTTTGCTATATCTATTGTAACAAAATAATTGATAAAAATTACAATCGATTTTTTCGATATATAATTGAGTATATAATAAATCTTTTTTAGTATTTATACAAGAGCGACAACTTTTAGCTCTATTAATTAATATCTTTTTTTAACATTGTTTAGTATCTTAAAAAGATATAAAATTGTTTAAATATTAGTTGTTTAAAAGAAGTTTATAATAGTATTTTCTTTTATATAATAAATATAAATCTCGAATTTGTATTTCTTAAATTTGTTTATATCTATAAATATTTGTTGCTTAATATTATAATAATAGAGTATACTCTTCTTAATAAGTTGTTGTTAAAATAGAGCAAAACTCTAAAGCTTTATATTAATAAATTTAATACTAATATTTTTGCAATATTGTATTCGAATCTTTTTATTTTTAGTTAAAGATTTCTTTAACAAAGTTGTTTTAAAATCTTGTAGAACTTTTGCTATTTATATATAGTAAATAATCTTTAATTAAAGTTAATTTGTTATTTTTAAATAAATTTTTAAGTTTTTTAATATTTTAGAAAAACTAAGCTTTTTTAATATAACAAGCTTTTCTTTAAAAATTTAAAAATCTAAATTGTTAATATATTGCTCTAGTAATATTACAAATAAATATTCGATATATAATTTTTTAAATTTTAAAGAAATTCTTATTTAAGAAAACAAAGCAAAGATAATCTTAAAATATATTAAATACTTGTTAATATTGCGTAAAAAAATTACAATATTGTTGATATAATACTTGCAAAAATTACAATAAAATCTAAGAAATTTGTCTATTTTATTTTAAATATACAATATTAATTCTTTGAAGTCTATAAGAGCAATATTTGATTGCTCTTTTTTTTTGTAAAAGATAATTGTAAAACGATTTTGATATTTCTTCTTAACTAGAAACTAATAAAACTAATTATTGTTATTAACAACAATAATATAAGAGCAATTTTGCAACTTAATTATTATATTTTCTTGCAATAGCAAAGAATACAAATTTGTAATACTAATAGTATTTAAATTTCGAATATCTATTATTGTTCTATCTTTTTAAGTAAGTTTTTTGTTTAAATTAAGATACACAATTTTTTATACTACAAAAATAGAAAATTTAAAAAGCGTAGAATTCTCTAATTATTTTAGTCTTTTTTATATATATATTTTGTCAAACTTCTTATTGATTAAGATTTTTAATTTCTAATTTAATAAATAAACTTTATATATTAATTTTGCGTCAATAGTAGTTTGTCAATTAATTACTATAAGAATCTTTATATATTTTTCGAAAAAAAAATCTATTGTATTGTCGATATTCTTTCAAATTCTTAAATAACAATTAATTATCTTAATATATTTTGCAACTTCGTTAAGTAAATTATAGATAATAATATTGTTTTTTAACTAAATTTCTATTTTTTTTAAAATAATTTTTTAAGAGAAATATATTTTATTAAAATTTAACTTCGATAGAATTAAATAGTCTTCGAAGAAAAAAATTGTTGCAAAAAAATTTTTTTTTTTTTATAATATAATATTCTTTATTTTTGTATTCTACAATATATTTAATACAACAACAATTATTTAGTTTTAACAAAAATTCTTTATTATTGCAAAAATTGATAAACTAAAAGTTTGTGTTTACAAAATAAATATATATTTTTAATATTGTAAACTCGAAAAGAAAATTATATTTAAAAAGTTTTTTCTTTATTTTTAGAGTAACAACAATTTTTGTTGTTAATTTTGCAAATATTATCTCTTTTTTTGCAATACAAATTGTTCGACAAATTCGAACATTGTTTTTAATTTTTATTTCGCAAAATACTACAACTTTTTTATAGAATTTAAATCTTAGTTTTCGACTTAATATATCTATAATTACTTGTTTCGATTCTAAAATATCTATATTTATAAGAAATTTTGTTTTAAGATTATTTATCAAATAAACTTTGTAACAAATATAGATAATTATTTTGTTATTATTGTTGTTTTTGCTTTTTAAATAGATATTTAGAAAAAATTACTTATTCGAAATATATTTTGTTGCGTCGATATCTCTTAATAGAATTAAGAGATATTTTTTAATCTCTATATTAAATATCTTTGCTTTAACAAAAGTACAATTTATTATAAATATATTGCAATTAGAATTTACGCAAAAGAGATTTGTTAAATTGTTGACGCTATATTTGATTATCGCTATAGTATAATATTATACTTTAAAAATTATTTTGTTCTCTTTAGAAGATATAGCAAAGAAGATTATTATCTTCGATATTATTATATTTAAAAAAGCTATTTTTGAGAATTAATATTGTTAAAAATTCTTAAAAATAAATTTTAATTGCTTTTGTTAATTCTTTTTTTTGTATAATTGTATATAAATATAAAATTTGTTTCTAAAATTAAAAGTATTTTAATATTGTTAATAAGTTAATTTTTTAACAATATTCTTTTATAAAGAGATATAATATATTATATCGACAAAAAAATTATTAATATTTTTGTTATTTTTTTTGTTATTATTTTTCTTTTTATTAAAAATCTTGTTACAAGAATTAATCTTACAATTTTAAGAATATATTGCGTCGATATTTGCTAATATATAACTATAGTATACTTTTGCTTTTTCTTTATTTTCTTAATCTTAATTTTTGTTTTAATTATTAAAGTATAACTAAATTTGCTAATATATTACTTGCAAATCTAAGATTTAAAAAGAGAATTTTGCATTATTTGTTTTATAATAGAGCAAGAATTTGTTGTATTCTCTTTTTATTATAGAAACTCTATATAGATTGTATAATCTATTTTAATAGAAATTAATATTATTAACAATAATTATTAGCAATTGTTTTATTAAAGATAAGACAATCTTTTAATTTTAAATATTTTAAGCATTTAATTAATTTAAATAAGTTTAAGTTAGATTCGATTTAGATATATTTGTATTTTGTTAATTTGCGTAAGCTTCTATTCTATTATTAATATAAGAAAAATTCTAATTTTTTTTTTAATAGAGAAAATCTTGTTGCAAAAAAAGAAAATCTAATTAATAAAATAAGAAATTTTGCTAATATAAAGAAAAGTAAGATTTCTAATAATTTGAACAAAAGTCTTCTTGTTTTTGTTTAAAATAGCAATCGAAAAAAAAACAATCTATAAAAGTTTTTTTATTTGTTTGTGTTTGCAAACAATTATAACAAAATTTGTTATAAACTTTTAATCTATTTTTCGATCTATTTAAAGATTAACTTTTTTTTTTATTTTGTTTTTTATTTTTCTCTTAGAATAAAGCAATACGTTGCTATATTTTCTTTCGATTTGCTATTAGTTTATCGAATTTTCGAATTAAAATATTTGTTGTTAACAACAATATAATTATTTAAAACTCTAACAACAAGTAATTTTAAATCTAGATTGTTTTAATCAAATCTTTATTTAGATTTGTTTATATAGTATATAACTTTATATTTTGTATATATATATACAACTCTTTTTCGTTCTACAAATTCTTTATAAAAAAGATTTCTTAATTTAGCTTATTTTGAGTTGTTAATATAAAGATTTTAAATTGTTTTTTTAGACAACAAAAAATATATTTTAATTTATTAAGCAAGATTATTATTGTATCTTTCTTATCTTAAATAAGATTATTTAATTATTAGTATAATATATTATTTTGAAAGTATATAGATATATAATTTCTAATTTTTTTTTCTCTAACAATAGTAGTATAGTTGTCTACTTTACAACAAAAGATATATATCTCTCAATAAATAGTTTTTTTTTCAATAGTAACAATATTGCTCTTGCTATAGAATTTCTTAAGATTTGAATAAAAATAGTCTAAATCGAAAACTCGAAATATAACGTTATTTTCTAAGATATTATTACTTGTTAATTCAAATAATTTCGAAGAATCTTGTTGCTCTAAAGAGTCTTGCTAATTAACAAAATTAATTAAATTTAAAAGATCGACAAACAAAAACAATTTGCTCAACTAAATATTGTAGTTTGCTAATACTCTAGTTATCGCCTAATTAATAAGCTTTTATACAACAAGATTGTTTAATAGATCTTTGTTTTCTATTATAATTAACGTTATTGTTTATAATATATTTACTCAAATAAATAAATAAAAAATTTCTTAATTGTTCTTAAACGTTTTGTTTGTTTTTTGTCTCTTTTTCTTTAAAGTGTCGATAATATAAACTTCGAAAGAACTTAGTTTAAAAAACGTTTGCATAAAAGAAAATATAGATTTGTTTCAAAAATCGAAAAAAGTCTTCTATATAAATAAAATAAAGAAAATTGATAAAATAGATATAGAAAAATCAAACAAATGTCGATTTCTTTTTAATATAAAAGTATTATCGACTTCTTAAAATTGTATAACAATACATAAAGCTAAAAGTTTCGAACTCTGCAAAATACTTTCTTTTTTAAATAAATTCTCTAACTTTCTTGTCTATAAAGAAGAAAAAAAACTAGAGTAGATCAAAGTTTGTCAATAGATTTCTATATTTGTTACAAAAGTTTTTATTGCTTTTATAAAAGTCGATCGATTTACAACTTAATCTAATAAATAGTAGAACAACTTAGTAGACTTTAAACGCTTACTAGTTCTAATTGCTATATAGAAAGTTACTAATTTGAAAGTGTTGTTCAATATACTCTACAAAGTAGACAAGAATTTCTTCGATTGTTTCGACAATAATTTGTTGATTTTTATTAAGAAATCGTTGAGTTTTCAAGCAAGCTCGATAATCTTATTTGTAAATTCTAGTAATAGCGTTAAAATTGCTATCTAATAAAAGATCTTTTATTGTATAGAAATATCTTCTGTAGAGAAAAAACTAAATAATAAAAGATATAAAACAAATCTTATTCGAAATACTAGCAAGATATTCGTATTTCTTTCTAATAAGAAATTTCTTTTTAAGCAAGAAAATTCCTCTAGTTGCAATCAATACAAAAATTGACTATTAATAATTTGAAGCTATCAAATAATACGAAAACGCACTAAGCAAAGAACATTAATAATAAGAATTATAATTGTATTGCTAGCTAGGAGAAAAGTCCTCCAAATCTAAATACTATTGTGCTAAGAAATACAAGCACAAAAGGAATACTTTGCCCAGCATAAAAGAAATATCCTGCCCAGAAGGAAAGTACGATAATCTTAATAGCGAGACGCTAAAATCGAATATATTAATTTGTATATTTTTCGCATAAATGCAAATTATATCTTTGCAAACAAAGCTTCTAATATATTTATTGTCGACATTAATAAACAATTGCAAGCAAATTATTTAACTATACTATTTGCTTTACTATTTAATTTATATATATATTTATTATTAGATCTTATGTCGAAACACAACAATAACTAAAGACGTATCTACAATCTTTTCTTCTCTAAAAATATCTTTATTAATAATAATATATTTTGCGATTAAAAAACTCTTAAATATATTGTAATTAACAATATTATTGCAATTCTTATTGTACAAGAACAAGAAGCAATACTTTTTAAAGAGAATTTCGCTAATATTTTTAAATATATAGCGATAACAATATCTAATTAATAATTGTTAGATTTTCAATAAAATCTTGTTTTCTATATAAAAAAAATTCTATTCTTTAAGCTACGAATTGTCTCTTTTCTTTTCAATCTATTTGCAAAGATTTTATATTAAATATTAATATATCTTTTTAAATAACGTATTTTTTTGTATTATCTAAATAATTTCTTTATTGTTCTACTATTCTTTATTAACATTTTTCTTTATTAAAAAGAGTAAGATATATTTTGCAATCTTTTAGATCTTCGAAGCAATAAAAAAAAGAAATAGTTAGATTATTAAGTAAAGTTTCTAGATATTAAAATAAATAGTAAGACAATAAAGATATAATTGTCTTCTACTAAGTTGCAACAAGCTTGTAATTTTGTTGTTATAACAACAAATACAAAGATGCTTTCGTATTAAACTCTAGAGATTCTAGTAGACTTTCTATTCTTTTATATTAAAATAATAGTATTAAGATATATCTTTCTAAGTATTTTATACGTCTCTTTAACAAGAAATATACAATATTATAGTATTATCGCCTCTATAGCAAAAGATATAGCTTGGTAATATTATTTTTTATTATATTAAAACAATATTAAAGTTCTACAATTTGTTATCTTTTAATTAATCTCTTGTTACGTTGCTATCTAGACAACTAGAGTATTAAGATAGATTAATACTTTTGAAGAGATTTGTAGACGTCTTTAGACAATGCAAGCAATTACTTAATAACAAGAATTTGCAATATTATATTACTATCTAGACAACTAGAGTATTAAGATAGATTAATACTTTTAAAGAGATTTATAGATATTTTTAGACAATATAAGCAATTACTTAATAACAAAGATTTGCAACTTGTATTAATAATAGAAAATAACTTAATAGATAAGTTAAATACAATTTATAAAAGAGTTGTATTTAAGAGTTATATATATAATAAATTAATTAAATTATTAAATTAATTACTTTAATTTTAATAATTTATTAATTCTCTAGATTAGTAATCTTAGTAAATTAGTATTACTAATTTTACTAATTTATTAATTTAATTATATAATACTTTTTTAATAGATTGTACTCTATATATTGTAAAAAGTTTTATATTATAATTAATAAAATTAAATATACAATTTGTAATATTATCTTCTTTTTCGAAATTTTTTGTTTCGAAAATATTATAATTTATTTTTTCTATTATTATATTTAATAATTTTAAAAAGTCTTAACAATATTACAAACTTTATTAAAGACTATTTCAAACAAATATTATTATATTTTAATATTTTTGCTATATTTGTTGTAATTTTTTTTATAAAATAGAAAAAAAAATTAGTTGTTATATTAAATATATAAAATTTTTAATTAAATATAATTGTTATAATTTCTTTAATATTAAATAACAATTCTTAAAATAATAATAAAAAATTTTAAAAAAAAAATAACTAATAATTGTTTGTGCAAATAAATTTTATTAAAAGTTTTATAAACAATATATATATATAAAGAGATTGCGCAAACAAAAGAAATTTTTGAAAAAATATAATAATAAAATACTTTATTGCAAAATTTAAAGTTTAAATAAATTAAATACTTTAAAAAACTTAATTAATTCTTATTTAAATTAAGAAATAATTGTTGTTGTTTTTAACAATAATTTGTTTTAAAAATTGTTTTTTAATTTTTAAAAAAGTATTTTTTTTTAAAATTTCTTTAATAATTTTTAATATTGTCGAAAGTTCTTAAAAGATTTTTATATATTTTTAAAAATAAAATATTTTTTTTATTTAATAAAATACTTTTAACTTTTTTGTTTTAAAATTTTCTTAATTTCGAATTTTTTTTTTTTTTGTAAATAAAAATAAAAGATATTTTATAAAAATATAATTAAATTTATTAATTTTAACAATAATATATAAAATATTAGAAATATTTTAATATTTTAAAATAAATCGAATTTGTAATTAATTAATTTTTTAGTTTTTTTAACAAAAAATAATTTAACTTTAATATAATATAATTTTTTGTTTAACTTTCTTGTCTTAAAATTTTTTATAAAAAAATATATATATATTTTTTTTTTAATTAAAATATTGTTTTTTGTTTTTTATTTTAATACTTAATTAATTTTTTTTGTATTTTTAAAATATTATTATATATCTTTTTTAGTATTGCTATTCTTTTAATAACTAATTGCGCAAACAAATATATATATTTTTTTTTAAAAAGATTTGATTTTTTGCTATAATTAACAAAAAATAAAGTTATTTTAATAATATTCGAAATCTTTGTATTAAATATTAATTGTACTATAGATAAAAGTAATACTTAATTGTTATAAGTATTATTAATATAATATTTTAGATATTATTTAAAACTTTAATTTGTTCTCTTTATTTAATTATTTATAGTTAAATAATAGATAATAGATATTTAAAGTCTTGTATTTAATATTAAGAGAAATATCTTTTAATAGTTAGATATAAAGAGTTTGTTTCTATTACTAATTAGTTTCTTAAATATATTATAATATTAAATTTTGTTATAGTTTGTATATATATTATATTTGTTTTGCTAATAGTTAAGATATTATTTAATATATATCTTAATAATTTGTTTTATTTGTAAAAACTAACAATATTAATATAAAAGTTAAAGAATTTTTATTACTTTTAAATACTTTTGTAATAATTTATTATAATACTTTTTTATATATTTGTTAATTTTGTCGATAAATATTTAAAGTTTTTCTTTTTTTATTAAAATTTTTTTTGTATTATCTTAAAGTATTTGTAATATAGTATTTAATTTATATTTATTTGTTAATAATAATTTATTTTTGTTAATCTTAAATATATTGTAATTAAACAATTTCTTTGTTTTTATATAATTACTTTTTTTGCTAAATATATTTGCTTTGTTATTATTTTTGTCTAAAATATATTATATCTTAAATTTGTATTATTTAAATTTTTTTAATTATTATATTTGTTTTTTGTTTAATTGCTTTGTAATAATAAAATATATAAGATTTTTATAATTTGTAAGAATTGTAAGTTTTAATAATTCTTTTATATATACTCTTTATAATTTTAAGAAAATTACTATAGCAAATAGTTTTTTATTGTAAATATTATAGTTTTATTTAATTAGCAAAAGTTTTCTTAAAAAATATATTACTAAATATTATATATTTTTATATTTTTAATTAAAATATATATTAATAATTAAATTTAATATATTAATTTTAATTTTGTTTAATAATTGCAAATTGTATATCTTTAATATTAATTTCTTTAAATATTTTAACTTAAAATTCTAAAATAATTTCTTTTTTATAAATTTTTATAATTATAATATATTTTTCTTTGTAAAATTTGTTAATAATATTGTATTTACTAAATAGTTTTTAATAAATTTCTTGTTGTAATTTATAAAATTTAAAAAAAATTATACTTTTTTAATATTTGTTAATAATTTTTATTTTTTAATTGTTTATAGCTTTTTAAAATCTATATATACTTTATATTGTTTAACAACAAATTTAAAAAAATTAATTCTCTTTTAATAAAATTTGTATTTCTTTAATTTAAAATATAAATTTTTTATATTTAGATATTTTAATATTTTAAAAATATAATTAATATATTTTTTTAAAATTTTTAAATAAATTATAATATTGTTTAAGTATATTATAACAAATTAATTTAAATATTGTTATAATATATTATTAATTATTTTTTAATATATTGTTAAAGTATTTGTAAATTCGAATAATATTATTATATATTTATATAATTTATATTGTATACAAAAAGCTATTTTTTATTCTTTTTTTGTTTTTATTCTAATTTAGTTATACGCTTTTTATAAGTTTAATTTAATAAAATATTTTGTTTCGAATAATTAATTTTAAAGTTTACTAATATTAAATAATAAATATCGATTTTTAATTATAATATTATTTAGCTTTTAATAATTAATATATAGACAAAGAATTTTATTTTATTTTAATATAAAAAGAATCGAATATTTTGCTTATAATTAAGATTTTTTAATAAATTTTTTTTTTGTTTTTTGCTAGATATTTGTAAAGTATTTTAAGTTTTTTCTTAAATAAAGTATATATAAGTTTAAATATAAATTATTTGTTTAATTTAAATTTAATTTTGTAATTTTACAATTAATATTTAGAGAGAGTTTCTATTGTTTTTTTTTCTTAAAATAGATATTTTTAATTGTTGTATATTTATAATACATATTTTAGCAATTTCTTTATTATATTAAATAATTTAAAACTTCTAGAAAATTTGTAATTTTTTTTATTTATTTTAATTTTATAATTTAATTAATTTTTGTTAATATTTATTAAATTAAACTTTATTAAATTGTTTTTTTACAAAAATATAAGTTTGCTATTTGTAATTAATTTTTAATTTGTTTTTTTATTTATTATTAAATATTATTAATATATAGATTAGATATAAATTATATAATTATATTGCGCAAATTTAAATACTTATATATTTTAATTAATTTCTAGATTGTATTACTTTAATTAAAGTATTTTTAAAACAATATTATAAATAATTATTTTTACTATATTAAAAATTAGTTTTTTGTAATATTGTTAAATAGTTACTAATAGTAACTTTGTTTCTTTATTTACTTTTTTATTTTTATTAAATAATAAATTTTTATTTACAATTATTAAGTTGTATATATTAGATTTCTTTTAAATAAAATACTTTTCTCTCTTAACAAAAGTTTTAATTATAAAATTATTTATTGTATTAAAATCGAATATTGCAATAAATTAACAATTATTAATTTTAATTAATATAATAAAATATTGTATATATATTATTAAGTTTAGTTATTATTATTAAGCTAATATATTATATTTCTCTAGTATATTCTTTATTAAAAAATTTGAATTTTTTTTTGTTTTTGTATTGTAATTTTTGTTTTAAATATTTGTTTATATTAAGTTTCTTTCTATTATTATTTAAAAATAAATAATTTTTTAGAAAATTATTTAGATTTTTTTTTGTTTTTTATATAAATTTAACAAAAGTTGTTATAGTATTTAGTTTAATTAAATATTATATATCTCTTAGCTTTTTTTATCTTTTTTTGAGATAAATTTATATTGCTTAATTGTTGTTTAATTTTGTCGAAATTTTTTTTTTAATAATAATTTTGCTTTTTAGTGTTTTTTTGTATTTATTTACAATTTAATTAATTTATTATTTCTTCGATAAACTAGTTAAAGTCTTAAAATATTTTATAATATTATCTAGATATTTGTAAAAGTTTTTTTAATTATATTTATTATCTAAGTTTGTTGCTAAATAAAAGTATAATATTTTTAATTATTTTATTCTTATAATTTTATTAAGTATTTAATTAATTTCTTGCGTAGATATAAATATCTTATTTAATAATATTTTATTTAAAACTTTTTATAATTAATTTAAATCTTTTACTAAATAGTAGTTATTGTTTAATTTAGTTTTAAAAGTATTTATCTTTATATTAATTTGTTTTTTAATATTATTTTAACTATTAAATATTTTTTTTAATATAGTATTAATTTGTTAACAATTTATTAAATTTTATAATTAATAATTTTTTGCAAAGTAATTTAATTTATTATATAAATAGTATATTTTTAAATTTTTATTATTTTGTTTTTTTTTTAAGTTTTTCTTTTTATATTATTAAATAAAATCTAATTTTATAGATACAAATTTACAATAATCGAAATTATTATATTTTTAATTAGAACAAAATTCTTTCTTTTAATATTTAATTGTTAATTTGAAAAAAGTTTTTGCTTTTTTACAAAATTAATTATATTATTTTTTTATAATTTTCTTATATAATTTGTTGTTAAGATTAATAGCTACTTTAATAAAATCAAATATATTATTAATATATTTTTTGTTATATATAATTTTATTCTTTAGATTATCTTTTAAATCTTATTAAAATATTATTATAAATACAATATTGTTTTATTTAATAAAATTAATATATTTTTAAAATCTAATTGTATAATTTAATACAAAAGTTTGTTAAGTTAAATACTAAATTACTCTTTTTGCAATTTGTTTTTTGTTAAATATTTTAAAAATTCTTTGAAGCTTTGTTTTAAAATTGTCGAAGTTTATAAATATTGTTTTAAAAATTTTATTATAATTTTTTATATATTTGCGCAAACTTAACTTAAGTTAGTATTAAACTTATTCTTTAAGAAATATTAATATAAAAATTGTTCTTTTATTTATTAAAATAAAATAAAAGATAAAGTAAATATTTATTTGTATAAATTAATTTTTTAAATTAATACAATCTTTATAATAGATGTTAGATTTGTTAATTTTAATTTTGTTATTTTTATTAATAGAGAATTAACATAATACTAATAAGCTAATGCTCGAGATAAAGACGTATTAATTTAATATAGATATTCTTAAAGTATTTAAAGTATTATGTTGCTATTTAGACAACTAAAATATTAGAGTAGATTAATACTTTTGAAGAGATTTGTAGATATTTTTAAGCAATATAAGCAATTACTTAATAACAAAAATTTGTAACTTGTATTAATAATAGAAGATAACTTAATAAATAAGTTAAATACAATTTATAAGAGAGTTGCGTTTAAGAGTTATATATATAATAAATTAGTTAAATTACTAGATTAGTTACTCTAATTTTAATAATTTATTAATTTCCTAAATTAGTAATCTTAATAAATTAGTATTGTTAATCTTATTAATTTATTAATCTAGTTATATAATACTTTCTTGACAAGTTGTGCTCTATATATTATAAAGAGCTTTGCGTCGTAATTAATAGAACTAAGTATACAACTTATAATATCTCTTATATATAAATAAATGCGTTTAGTTTTTAAGATATAGACAATTACTAGATATTGCATAAAAACAATATATCTATCGATATCTTTTTTAAGCGCTACTCTACTTGCATTAATGTTACGCTGATACTTTCTACGAAGATATCAGAATAGATTGTACTTTAAAGAGATCTGTAGATATTTTCAGACAATACAAACAATTATTTAATAACAAAAGTTGCAGCTATAGACAGTTTCTATATTTAATAAATCTTAAAAGAAATTCGATAAATCAGAATAACAATAAATAAAAATCTATAATAAGTTGAATACAATCTATAAGAAAGTTGTATTCTTGTTTCTATATATTAAAAAAATATAAATTGTTTGTTTTGCTTGTTTGTCGAGTATAGCGAGTATAGTTGCTCGCAATATTTGTTTGTCGAATATATCGAATATTATATTCAGATTGCTTGTTTTTTAAATATATAGAATATAATAGCAGATTTGTTCAAAAATATAGAATCTGAATTACTGATACAGTTTTGATAAGTTTGTAATACTATTTTTTTTTTCAGAGTTTTTGTTTCGAAACTCAATATTTTTTTACTATATTTTCAAAAAAAATTAATATCAGAAATTTTTTTTCTCGAAAAAAATTTTTTTTTAACACTCTGAATTCGATATCTCTAGCAATATATTTTTGTTATAACTGTACAATATCTGATAAAATCTGTTGTATAAATAATAATTCTGAAAAATGTATAAAATATGTACAATCTGACTGTAACTGTAATTTGACAATTTTTTCTGTATTAATTAAACAAATCTATAAAAAACAAATATATTTAAAAAAAGAAATACACAATATGCGTGCAAAACTGAGTCGACTGAAAAAACAGCTGAATTTTCTGAAAAATAAAAAAAAAAAAAAATTGTAACAGAATAGAAAAATATTAACAATCTGAAAATAGATAAAATATATTTTGTCAAATCTATTATAAAAATTTTCAAATTGCTGTTTAATATATTGTTCGAACAGTTTCAACTTTTAATTAATTAAAATTAAAATACTGTTTCTATATTTTGTTTTAATAAAAAATTTTAAAAAAATTTTAACAGCAGTTAAAATTTTTCTCTGATTTTTATATATTTTCTGAAATAGAATATTTTTTTTATTTGATAAAATATTTCTGATTTTTCTGTTGTAAAATTTTTTTAATTTCGAATTAATTCTTTTTCTGCAAATAAAAATAAAATATATTTTGTAAAAATATAATTAAGTCTGCTAATTTTAATAATAATATATAAAATACTGAAAATATTCTGATATTCTTAAATAAATCGAGTTTGTAATTAACTGATTTTTTAGTTTTTTTGACAAAAAACAATTCGACTTTAATATAGTTTAATTTTTTGTTTAATTTTTTTGTTCTGAGATTTTTTGTTAGAAAATATATTTTATTTCTTTTTTTTAGCTGAGATACTGTTTTTTGTTTTTTGTTTTAATATTTGATCGATTTTTGTTGCATTTTCAAGATATTGTTGTATATTTTTTTCAGTATTGCTATTTTTTTAATAGCTGACTGCGCAGACAGATATATATGCTTTTTTTTAAAAAAATTTAATTTTTTGCTATAGTTAACAAAAAATAAAGTTATTTTAGTAATATTCGAAATCTTTGTATTAAATACTAACTGTACTATAGATAGAAATAATATTCAATTGCTATAAATATTATTAATATAGTATTTCAGATACTATTTAAAACTCTGATTTGTTTTTTCTGTCTGACTATCTGTAATCGAATAGTAGATAGTAAATATTCGAAGTCTTGTATCTAATATTGAGAGAAATATCTTTTAATAGTTAGATATAAAGAGTTTGTCTCTGTTATTAATTAGTTTTTTAAATATATTATAATACTGTATAAGTTAATTCAATATAATATATTTCAGTTGTTCTGCAATAAACTTCTTTTTGTATACAATAATATATAAGTACTTGATAAGTTTATCAATTATTATCAGTATCGAATTATATCTGTTTTCAGTTGCTGGATTTGTCGATTTGAACAATTTGATAATAAAGTTTATTGTAATTTTATTTTATAACAATTCAGATAGTTTCTGATATTAAATTTTATTATAGTTTGCGTATATATTATATTTGTTCTGCTAATAACTAAAATATCTTTTAATATATATCTCGACAGCTTGTTTTATCTGTAGAAACTGACAATACTAATATAAAAACTGAAGAGTTTTTGTTACTTCTGAATACTCTTGCAGTAATTTGTTATAGTATTCTTTTATATATTTGTCGATTTTGTCGATAGATATCTGAAGTTTTTCTTTTTCTATTAAAAACTTTTCCGTATTATCTCGAAGTATCTGTAATATAGTATTTAGTTTGTATTTGTTTGCTAATAGTAATCTGTTCTTATTAATTTTGAGTATACTGTAATTAAACAATTTTTTTGTTTTTATATAATTATTTTTTCTGCTAAGTATATCTGTTCTGCTATTATTTTTATCTAAAATATACTGTATTCTGAATTTGTATTGTTTTAGTCTCTCTGATTATTATATTTGTTTTCTGTTTAGTTGTTTTGTAATAGTAAAATACACAAGATTCTTGTAATCTGTAAAAATTGTAAGTTCTGATAATTTTTCTGTATATACTTTTTATAACTTCAAAAAAACTACTATAACAAATAGTTTTTTATTATAAATATTATAGTTCTGTTCGACTGACAAAAATTTTTTCGAAAAATATATTACTAAATACTATATATTTTTATATTTCTAACTGAAATATATATCGATAGCTAAATCTGATATATCGATTTCAATTCTGTTTAACAATTGCAAATTGTATATTTTTAATACTGATTTTTTAAAATATTCTAGTTTAAGATTCTGAAATAATTTCTCTTCTGCAAATTTCTATATCTATAATATATTTTTTTTTGTAAAATTTGTCAATAATATTATATTTGCTGAGTAGTTCTTAATAAACTTTTTGTTGTAGTTTATAAAATTCAGAAAAAATTGTATTTTTTTGATATTTGTTAATAGTTTCTATTTTCTGACTGTTTGTAGCTTCTCGGAATCTATATATTTTTTGTATTGTTTAACAACAAATTCGAGAAAATTAATTTTTTTTTAATAAAATTTGCATTTCTCTGACTTAAAATATAAATTTCTTATATTCAGATATTTCAATACTTTAAAAATATAGCTAATATACTTTTTCAAAATTTTTAAATAAATTATAATATTGTTCAAATATACTATAACAAATCGATTCAGATATTGTTGTAATATATTATTAATTATTTTTTAATATATTGTCGAAACGTTTGTAAGTTCGAACAATATTATTGTATATTTGTATAATCTATATTGTATACAGAAAACTGTTTTTTACTTTTTCTCTATTTTTATTCTAATCTGATTGTATACTTCTTGTAAGTTCAGTTTAATAAAATATTTTGTTTCGAATAGTCGATTCTGAAGCTTGCTGATATTAAATAGTAAATATCGATTTTTAATTGTAATATTATTTAGCTTCCGATAATCGATATATAGATAAAAAATTCTATTTTTTTTTGATACAAAAAAAATCGGATATTCTGTCTGTAATTAAGATTTTTTAATAAATTTTTTTTTTTATTTTCTGTCAGATATTCGCAAAATATTTCGAGCTTCTTCTTAAATAGAATATATATAGATTTAAATATAGACTGTTTGTCTAATTCAAATTTAATTTTGTAATTTTACAATTAATATTTAGAGAGAGTCTCTGTTGTTTTCTTTTCTTAAAATAGATATTTTTAACTGTTGTATATTTGTAATACGTATTTTAGCAATTTTTTTGCTGTATCAGATAGTTCAAGATTTTCAGAAAATTTGTAATTTTTTTTATTTATTCTGATTTTGTAGTTTAACTAATTTCTATCAGTATCTGTCGAGTCGAACTCTATTAGATTGTTTTTTTGCAAAAATACAAATTTGCTATTTGTAATCGATTTTCGATTTGTTCTTTTATCTATTATCGAATACTGTCGATATATAGATTAAATATAAATTATATAATTATATTGTATAAATCTGAATATTTATATATTTCAGTCGACTTCTGAATTGTACTGTTTTAATCAAGATATTTCTAAAACAATATTGTAAATAGCTATTCTTACTATATTAAAAATTAGTTTCTTGTAGTATTACTGAATAGCTATCGATAGTAGTTTTGTTTCTCTATTTATTTTTTTATTTTTATCGGATAATAGATTTCTATCTACAATTATTAGATTGTATATATCAGACTTTTTTTAAATAGAATATTTTTTTTTTTTAACAAGAACTCTGATTATAAAATTATCTGTTGTATCAGAATCGACTATTGCAGTAAATTGATAATTATTGATTTTAACTGATATAATAAAATATTGTATATATACTGTTAAGTTTAGTTGCTGCTGTTAAACTAATATATTGTATTTTACTGATATATTTTTTATTAAAAAATTTGAATTTTTTTTTGTTTTGATACTGCAATTTCTGTTTCGAGTATCTGTTTGCGCTGAGCTTTTTTTTTATACTGAATTAATAATTTTGATTTTCTAGAAAATCAGTTGATTTCTTTTTTGTTTTTTAGATAAATTCAGTATAAATTGTTATAGTATTCTGTTTAACTGAGTATTGCGTATCTTTTTATTTTCTCTATTTTCTCTCGGAATAGACTTATACTGCTCAGTTGTTGTTCGATTTTGTCGAAATTTTTTTTTTTAATAGTAATATTGTTTTCTAGCGCTTTTTTGCATTTATTTATAGTTTGATTTATTTTTCTGTTTCTTGATAAACTAATTAAAGTATCAAAATAATTTGTAATATTGTCTAGATATTTGTAAAAATTCTGTCAGCTATATTTGTTGTCTAAATCTGTTGCTAGATAAAAATATAGTATTCTTAATTGTTGTATTTTTATAGTTTTATTAAGTTTTTTGTTAATTTTCTATATAGATACAGATATTTTGTCTAATAATATTCTATTTAAAACTTTCTATAACTGATCTGAATTTTCTATCAGATAGTAGTTGTTGTTCGATTTAATCTCGAAAATATCTGTTTCTGTATTAATTTGTTTTCTGATATTGTTCTAACTATCGAATATCTTTTTTAATATAGTATTAATCTGCCGACAATCTATCAAATTCTGTAATCGACAATCTCTTGCAAAGTAGTTCGATTTGTTATATAAATAGTATATTTTCTGAGATTTGTTATTTTGCTTTTCTCTAGAATTTTTTTTTTTATATTGCTAAATAAAATTCAATTTTATAGATACAGATCTACAATAATCGGAATTACTGTATTTCTGATTAGAACAAAATTTTTTCTGCTAATATTTGATTGCTAATTTAAAAAAGATTTCTATTTTTTCTTGAAATTAATTGTATTTTTTTTCTATAGCTTTTTTATACAGTTTGTTGTCGAAATCGATAACTATTTCGATAAAATCGAATATATTGCTGAGAATTCTTTTATTATATATAATTTTGTTTTTTAGATTGTTCTTAAGATCTTGTCGAAATATTGTTATAAATACAGTATTGTTTTACTCGGTTAGATTGATATATTTCTGAAATTTAGCTATATAGTCTGCTGCAGAAATTTGTTAAATTAAATATTGAATTACTTTTTTTGCAGTTTGTTTCTTGTTAAATATTTTAAAAATTTTTCGAAACTCTCTTTTAAAGTTGTCGAAGTTTGTAAATATTGTATAGAAATTTTTGTTATAGTTTTTCAGATATTTTTGTAAATTTAATTTAAATTAATACTGAACTTTTTCTCTGAGAAATATTAATGCAAAAATTGTCTTCTGATTTACTGAAACAGAATAAAAGATAAAATAGATATTTATCTGTATAAATCAGTTTTTCAAATTAATACAATTTTTATAGTAAATATTAAATTTATTGATTCTAATTTTGTTGTCTTCTATAATCGATAGTTAATATAATATTAATAAACTAGTGTTTAAGATAAAAGTGCATTGATCTGATACAAATATTTTTTTAAATATTTAAAATATTATACTGATATTTTCTACAAAGATATCAGAATAAATTGTATTTTAAAAAAATCTGTAGACGTTTTCAGACAATACAAGCAATTACTTAATAACAAGAATTGCAGCTATAGACAGTTTCTATATTTAATAAATTTTAAAAGAGATTCGATAAATCAGAGTAACAATAAGTAAAAATCTATAATAAATTGAATACAATTTATAAAGAAGTTGTG
>JAABUL010001837.1_pt1 | contig 37904 bp, 6 predicted proteins | sample 5559151 | NCBI WGS metagenome assembly JAABUL01 (sample SAMN10711876, study PRJNA513368) | rock metagenome | isolation source: Antarctica rocks | place: Antarctica: Victoria Land, Pudding Butte sud | reverse complement strand
ATATAATCAAAATTAAACTATTAATAATTATTGCAAAGAATTTCGAATACTAATTAAAGATTTGTTGTTTAATTTATTTTAAAAACTTATTGTTAAACTTAAAAATGCAAAAAAAAAAAAAAAAAAATGCAATTTCTTGTTAATAAAATATTATTGTTATAGTTATTTGCTAGAATTCGAACGCAACAAAATCTAAAAATATAATTAATCGACAACTTATTATACTCTTTACTTTGTTTTATCTATTGCGTTCCAAATTGTTTTCTAATTTTTAAATTATTTTTGCGCTTTATTTGTAACAAGATAAAATAAGACAAAAAATAATAAACTTATTATATTTGTTTAATTTAACAATATTTTATAAAATTATACAAATTTAATTAAACAAATTAATTAGTTTCTTAAAAATATATTTTCTTATAATAAAAAAACGTTTTATAACAATTTTAACTTATAATAATCTTAAGTTTTTAAAAGATTAAAAAGACAAAAAAATCAAAAAAAATCAATAATTTCGATTAATTGTATTTGTTATAATAATCGAATTTCAAAATTCTAATATTATATCTCTTTTTCGATATATATAAAATTCGAAACAGCATTTATTATTAGCAATAATTATTGCTTTAGCTTTAATTAATAAAAGTCTTAATATTAAGATATAATATATTCTCTTTTATTTTATATATATTATATTTAATTTAATAAAATTTAAATCTTTTATATTAAGAGCGTTATTCGAAAACTTTTTCGATTATTAAAGTATATTAATATAAACTTTTTTTGAGTTGCATTTATATTTATATTTAATATACTAAAATTGTATAAAACAAAATTATATTTTATAATATTAATTTAAAGAGACAAAAACACAACAATTAACAATATTTTTATAATTAATTTTTTTTATCTTAAGTAATTAAAAGTTGATTTAAACAATCTTGTTTACAATTAGTATATATATTTTATTACAAATAATTTTAAAATATATAAATATATAAAAGAAACAATTCGATTTCGAAGCTATATTTTTCGAATTTTGTTTAATAAATTTTATTAAATTATACTATTTATTAAATTTTAGTATCTAGAATTTAATATACTTCAACTTATATATACAATATATATAAAAAGAATTATATATATAAATTAAATTTTCTTGCAATATATAACAAATAAATAGCAATAATAATATATTGTTTATTCTAATAACTTTTAAACTATTAAAAGATTAATTCTTTAGAGCTATGCTACTTACGTTGTTAATACTTAAATAAAATATATATTAAATTTGTCGCAAAACAAGTTTTTTAATAAAATTTAAAAAACAACTTCTTAACTTAAAAAGCAATTTTATAATTAAAACAATTTCTAAATAACTATATTGTATTAAATTAATCAAAATCTTTATGCAAAATCTTTTGCAAATTTTGCATTTAATCGATTTTTAATTTTAGATTAAGAATTTTGTAATTATTAAAATTTCTACTCTTATATAAAGATATATCTTACTTTTAAGTACATTGTAAAGATAATAAATATCGAATTGCTTTATTATATATTTTGCAATATTATTATTATATTTTAAACAAAGATAATCGAAACGTTCAATTATGCGAAGACTTTGTTATATATAATATATATAATAAACTCTCTTATTACTATTAAAGAATTGCGATTAATTATTTTCTTTAATAATTTGATTAATTTATTATTAGAAAGTAATAGCAATTTTAAGATTAATTAACTATTAAAATTATTAAATTTTAATTTAAAAATCTTTTAATAAAGCGATTTTTTTTTAACAATAATTAATTATTTAAAAATTAAATACTTAATACTTTATATTTAATACGTCTTTAATTAATATTCGAATCTATTTTTAACTTAATTAGTATTAATTATTATTTAAAGAAAGAAAATACAAAAAATATATAAAGTTTAATTAAATTATTATTAATTAAATTATTAATACTAAACTTAAAAGAAAAATACGTAAAGAATACTATTGTTAATCTTTAAAAAGACAAATTAGAGATACTTATTAATAACAAAATAAAATACAATCTATATTATATATCTTTAATTAATTTCGACAATATTAATAAATCTAATATTGTTGAAATTAATATTAATACTAAAATCGATATATTAGATATTGCAAAAAACTCTTAATTTTTGTCTATTTTTATAAACTCGATTAAAATACTTTTAATACTATAGATTACAATATTTTTTTAACTTAGAATTTCGATTTATTTGCAAAATTTGTTAACAAAGATTCGAATTTAAGATATTAAAAATCTTAGAATAAAAACTCGATACAAAATTTTAGTATTATATTATTTTTTTAAATTTTAAAGTATAAATAACAATGCAATTTTTTTCTCTCTTTATTTTTTTTGCTCTTTTTTTTGTTCTTTTTTTTGTTTATGCGTTTAAGTATCTTTTTGTGTGCTAAAATTATAATTAAAAATGCGTTGCGCAACTTTAATTGTACTTAAATTATAGTTATTTAAATAGATTAATTTTTTTAATTTTTTGTTACTTAATAAAAGTACAATATCTTAAAAAACTATTTTAAGAAAGCTTTTTCTTATTTAACCTTTAAAAAAATATTTAATTTTATTTAAGAATAAATTTAATAAAAGAAGACAATATTTTTGATACAAATCTATATAAAAAGTAAGTTTTCTCTTTATTTTGTTTTGACTAAAGTATGTAGTATTAACAAACAAACAAATATCTATATTACTTTATATATTAAGATAAAAAATTATATAAATTATAAAGAGAATAACGCGTTGTTAATTAAGGTTAATTAACAAAAAATTCTTAATTTCTATAACAAACTTTTTAAGTATAGATTGTTCTTATTTTTAAAAGTTACTAACTTTAAGTATATATTTTATAAAATTAATATATATTAATAATATAAAATTAATAAAGTTGATATTAATAGCAATTTTAATTTTGTAATATCGAATATAATTAAGAGCGTTTTAACTAAATTAAATTTAAATAATTTCGAAAATATCTTTAATATTAAAAAGTAAATAAAAAGTGTTTTCTTTAAACTATATTTAAAATATTAGATTTGCAAAATTGTATTATATTTTAAAACTTAAAAAATAAAATACTTTAAAACTTAATTAATATAAGTAAATATAATTTATAAATAACGCAATAATCTTTATATTCTTCGAATATATAGTATGTTAACAAACTTGTTTTTTTAATTTTGTTAAATATATTAATTTAAGCAATACTAAAAGTTACAATACATACAATAATATAATATTTAACACTATTTATAAAATATAGAATTACAATTTAGTATAATACTAACAATACAATATTTTGCAAGATATTCAATTATATTTGCATAGCTTTCTAGAGATTTAAAATACTTTTGTAATTAATTGCAAACAATTTTTGCTATTTTATATATATTTTTCTAGATTTTATTTGTAAAATATAAAAAGATTTTATTATTAATAACTTTTGCAAATCTTAATTTTAGAGCAAATTAAAATAATTCTAAAGAGTACAATTTTCGATTTATAAAAATCTTGCAAAATCTATAAATTTTTAGTTTTATTTTTATCTAAATATTATATTAATGTAGATAAAATCTACAATACTTATAATACTAGACAAGATATTTTATTAATGTTTCGAACAATAATTACGAAAAAGCAAACGCATTTTTAGCATTTAATTGCTTTTTGTATAGATTTATTTTTCTTTTATACAAAAGACTTAAAATTCTCTTAAAATAGCAATTCTTGCTTTTCTTAATTTAATATCTTAAGACAAAACAATTTTATTGAATATTATATTACTAGATATATAATATAATTTCGATCTTAATAGATTTTGCTTTTCTAAATTTTATATCTTAAGATTAAACATTTTCGTTAAATATTATGTTACTAGATTTCGATCTTAACAAGTCTCTTTTTTCTAAATTTTATATCTTAAGATTAAATATTTTTGTTAAACATTATATTACTAGATATATAATATAATTTTAAACTTGACAAATGTTTTTACTTTTGTATAATTATAAGATTTCAAATCTATAAGATTTGCGTATATATTGTTTTAAAACATATTTTGTAAACTAACAATTATTATTTCTATATTAGTAATGTCTATTAGATATTAATTCAAGAGCAATTTTGACATAAATTAAGAGCACTACGATCTTAAAATAATAGTTTGATTGAAAATCTTGTACTAATATTGTGCAAGCATTAGGTTCAACTTGTATCTCTCGCTAAGATATATTATTTCTCGCGAATATTTGCAACGCGCAAATATCTCGCAAATACTTTTGGCGCAATTAATTTAGATTTTGTTCTATTATAATAGTATTTGCGTATATATTTTAACTTGATGCAAAATTTTATATCTAAGTTTCAAGATCGATTTTTTCTAACTTTATTATTTAGACAATTATAAATACAAATTTGACACTATATGTTTTGAAGAAATCTAGTAGTCTAAATTGCATATTATGTTGTCGCATAATATAAGATATAAGTATATTTATTTAATATAAACAATATATTGTGCGCAATCTCTAAATATAATATCTAATATTGTTATATTGTGTTACGAGCCGCGTACTCAGTTCTACTGACTACGGCGCAAAACTTTTTACAGTATGCAGAACACAGTCTGCCAAGAAAGTATTATATAACTGAATTAATAAATCAGTAAAATCAGCAGTACTGATTTACTGAAATTATCGATTCAGAGAATTAATAAATTGTTGAGATCAGAATAACTGATTCAGTAATTTAACTGATTTATTATATATATAAACTTCTGAATACAACTCTTTTATAGATTGTGTTTAACTTATCTATCAAATTACTTTCTATTATAGATACAAGCTGCAAACTCTTATTATCAAGTAATTGCTTATATTGTCTGAAAACATCTACAGATTTTTTTAACAGTATTAATCTATTCTGATACTCTAGTTGTCTAGATAGCAGCGTAACACTTTAAATATTCTAAAAATATCTGTATCAAATTAACGTATCTCTACTCCGAGCACTAACTTATCAGTACTATATCAATTATCGATTATAGAAAATAACAAGATCAGAATTAACAAATCCGATATCTACTATAGAGACTGTATCGATCTGAAAAACTGATTTATATAGATAGATATTTATTTTATCTTCTATTCTGTTTTAGTAGATCAGAAAACAATTTTTGCATCAATATTTCTCAGAAAAAGAGTTTAATACTGACTTAAATTAAATTTACAAAAGTATTTGAAGAATTATAACAAAAATCTTTATACAATATTTACGAATTTCGACAATTTCAAAAGAGAGTTTCGAAGAATTTTTGAAATATTTAACAAAAAACAAATTGCGAAAAAAGTAGTTCAATATCTAATTTAACAAATTTCTGCAGCAGATTATGCAGCTAGATTTCAGAAATATATCAATCTAATTAAATAGAACAATATTGTATTTATAACAATATTTCGACAAAATCTTAAGAACAATCTAAAAAACAAAATTATGCGCAATAATAGAAGCATCAGCAATATATTCGATTTTATCGAAATAGCTATCAATCTTGACAACAAACTGTATAAAAAAACTATAAAAAAAAGATATAATTAATCTCGAGAAAAAACAGAAATCTTTTTTGAATCAGCAATTAAATATTAGCAGAAAGAATTTTGTTCTAATCAGAAATACAGTAATTCCGATTATTGTAAATCTGTATCTATAGAACTGAATTTTATTTAACAATATAAAAAAAAGAATTCTAGAGAAAAGCAAAATAACAAATTTCAGAAAATATACTATTTATATAGCAAATCGGATTACTTTGCAAAAGATTGTCAATTACAAAATTTAATAAACTGCCGACAAATCAATACTATATTAAAAAAGATATTTGATAGTTAGAACAATATCAGAAAGCAAATCGATACAGAAACAGAAATTTCCGAGACTGAATCGAACAACAACTACTATTTGATAGAAAATTCAAATCAGTTACAGAAAATTCTAAATAGAATATTATCAGACAAGATATTTGTATCTATATAGAAAATTAATCAAATATTTAATAAAGCTATAAGAGTATAACAATCAGAAATGTTATATCTTTATTCAGTAACAGACTTAGACAACAAATACAACTGAAAGAATTTTTATAAATATCTAGATAATATTATAAACTATCTTGATATTTTAGTTAGTTTATTAAAAGAAAAAAAGATAAATTAAACTGTAAATAAATGCAAGAAAGCGCTAGAAAGCGATATTACTATAGAAAGAGATATTTTCGATAAAATCGAACAACAACTGAGCAGTATAAGTCTATTCCGAGAAAAGATAGAGAAAGCAAAGAAATATACAATACTCAGTTAAACAGAATATTATAACAATTTATATTGAATTTATCTAGAAAACAAAGAAAAATCTGAATAGTTTTCTAGAAAATTATCTATTTTTAAACAACAGCAGAAAGAAGCTCAGCGCAAACAGATATTTAAAACAGAAATTGCAGTACAAAAACAAAAAAAAGTTCAAATTTCTTGATAAAAGATATATCAGAGAAATGCAATATATTAGTTTAACAGCAGCAACTAAACTTAACAGTATATGTACAATATTTTATTATATCAGTTAAAATTAATAGCTGTCGACTTATTGCAATAGTCGATTCTGATACAACAAATAATTTTATAGTCAGAACTTTTGTTAAAAAAAAAAAATTTTTTATTTAAAAGAAGTCTAATATATACAATCTAATAGTTGTAGATAGAAATCTATTATCCGACAAGAATAAAAAAATAAATAAAGAAACGAAATTACTATCGATAGCTATTCAGCAATATTATAAAAAACTAATTTTTAATATAGTAAAAATAGCTATTTACAATATTGTTCTAGAAATATTTTGATTAAAACAGTACAATTCAGAAGTCGACTGAAATACACAAGTATTTAGATTTGCGCAATATAATTATATAATTTATATTTAATCTATATATCGACAGCATTTAATAGTAGATAAGAGATTGAGTCGAAAATCGACTGCAAATAGCAAACTTATATTTTTGTAAAAAAACAATCTAACAGAGTTCGACTCGACAGATACTGACAGAAATTAATTAAATTATAAAATTAAAATAAATAAATAAAATTACAAATTTTCTGAAAGTCTTGAACTATCTGATACAGCAAAAAAACTGTTAAAATACTTATTACAAATATACAACAGTTGAAAGTATCTGTTTTAAAAAAAAAAAAAACAGAGACTCTCTCTAAATATCAATTGTAAAATTACAAAATCAGACTTAAATCAGACAAACAGTTTATATTTGAATTTATATATATTCTATTCGAGAAAAAGCTCGAAATACTTCGCAGATATCTGACAGAAAACAAAAAAAAAAATTTATTAGAAAATTTTAATTACAGATAGAATATCCGATTTTTTTTGTATCAAAAAAGAATAGAACTCTCTATCTATATATCGATTATCGAAAACTAAATAATATTACAATCAAGAATCGATATTTACTATTTAATATCAGCAAGCTTCAGAATCGACTATTCGGAGCAAAATATTTTATTAAATTGAATTTACAAAAAATATACAATCAGATTAGAATAAAGACAGAAAAAGAGTAAAAAACAGTTTTCTGTATACAGTATAGATTATACAAATATACAATAATATTATTCGAATTTACAAATATCTCGACAATATATCAGAAAATAAATAATAATATACTACAACAATATCTGAATCGATTTGTTATAGTATATTTGAACAATATTATAATTTACTCAAAAATCTTGAAAAAGTATATTAGCTATATTTTCAAAATATTGGAATATCTGAATATAAGAAACTTATATTTTAAGTCAAAAAAATACAAATTCTATCGAGAGAAAATTGATTTTCTTAAATTTGTTGTTAAACAATATAGAGTATATATAAATTTCGAGAAACTACAAACAGTCAGAAAATAGAAACTATCAACAAATATTAAAAAAATACAATTTTTTTTAGATTTTATAAATTACAACAAGAAATTTATCAAAAACTATTCAGCAAACACAATATTACTGACAAATCTTACAAAGAAGAATACGTTATAGATATAAAAATTCGCAGAAAAAAAATTATTTCAGAATTTTAAACTAGAATATTTGAAAAAATCAGTACTAAAAATATACAATCTGCAATTGTTAAACAGAATTGAAATCGACATATTAGATTTAGCTATCGATATATATTTTAGTCAGAAATATAAAAATATATAATATTCAGTAATATATTTTTCGAGAAAACTTTTGTTAGTCAAACAGAACTATAATATTTACAATAAAAAACTATTTGCTATAGTAGTTTTTTTGAAATTATAAAAAGTATATACAGAAAAATTATCAGAACTTACAATTTTTACAGACTACAAAAATCTTGTGCACTTTACTACTACTAAGCAGCTTAATAGAAGACAAATGCGATAGTCAGAAAAACTCGAACAGTACAAATTCAGAATACAATATATTTCAGACAAAAATAACAATAGAGCAGATATATTTAGCAGAAAAAATAATTATATAAAAACAAAAAAATTGTTTAATTACAGTATACTCAAAATCAACAAAAACAGATTACTATCAGCAAACAAATATAAACTGAATACTATACTACAAATACTCCGAGACAATACAGAAAAATTTTTAATAAAAAAGAAAAAACTTCAGATATCTATTAACAAGATTGACAAATATATAAAAAAGTATTATAACAGATTACTGCAAAAATATTCAGAAATAACAAAAATTTTTCAGTTTTTATATCAGTATTGTTAGTTTTTACAGATAAAACAAGCTGTCGAGATATATATTAAACAATATTTTAGCTGTCAGCAGAACAAATATAATACGCATGCAAGCTATAACAAAATTCAATATCAGAAACTATCTGAATTGCTATAAAATAAAATTACAATAGACTTTATTATCAAGTTGTCGAAGTTGACAGATTCAACAACTAAAGACAGATATAATTCGATACTAATAATAGTTAATAAATTTATCAAATACTTATATATTATTGCATACAAAGAGAAGTTTATCGCAGAACAACTGAAATATATTATATTAAATCGATTTATACAATATTACAGTATATTCAAGAGACTAATCAGTAACAGAGACAAACTCTTTATATCTAACTATTAAAAAATATTTTTTTCAATATTAGATACAAAATTTCGAATATCTACTGTCTACTATTCGGTTACAAATAGTCAGACAGAAAAAACAAATCAGAGTTTTAAACAGTATTTGAAATACTATATTAACAATATTTATAGCAATTAGATATTATTTCTATTTATAGTATAACTAGTATTTAATACAAAGATTTCGGATATTACTAAAATAACTCTATTTTTTGTTAACTATAACAAAAAATCAAATTTTTTCGAAAAAAAGCGCACGCATCTGTCTGTGCAGTCAGTTATCGAAAAAATAGTAATATTGAAAAAAATATACAACAATATCTCAAAAATACAGAAAAAATCGATCAAGTATCAAAATAAAAAACAAAAAACAGTATCTCAGCTAAAAAAGAAGAATAAAATATATTTTTTTACAAAAAATCTTAGAACAAAAAAGTTAAGCAAGAAATTGAATTATATTAAAGTCGGATTGTTTTTTGTCAAAAAAGTTAAAAAATCAGTTAACTACAAACTCGATTTATTTTAAAATATCAGAATATTTTCAGTATTCTATATATTATTGTTAGAGTCAGCAGATTTAATTATATTTTTACAAAATATTTTTTATTTTTATTTACAGAAAAAGAAACAGTTCGAAATCGAGAAAATTCTAAAACAAAAAAATCAAAAATATTTTATCAAATAGAAAAAATATTCTATCTCCGAGAATATATAAAAATCTTTTAAGAATCTTTGATAATATCAGAAATTGCTGAAGAAATTTCGAGAAAAAAAACACTTTTTCAGAAATCAGAAAACAGCTCTCGAAACAAATTATTACTAAAAAAAGCAACAACTATCTTTTAATTCGAATAAGAATCAGCCGGATTCTCTAAAATATTCAATTTATTCAGATTTTGAATTTTGCGATAAAGTATTTTACTATTATATTTTTTCAGAAATTTCTTTTGTTTGCGCAGTCTCTTTATATATATATATTATTTACAAAACTTTTGATAAAATTTATTTGCACAAATAGTTGTCAGCTGCATTTTTTTTTCTAGAATATTTTTTTGCTGCTTCAAGAATTGCTATTTAATATCGAAAAAATTACAGCAATTATATTTGATCGAGAATCTTATATATTCAGTACAACAGCTGAACTTCTTTTCTATTTTACAGAGAAAATTACAACAGATATAGCAAAAATATTAAGATATAGTAATATTTGTTCGAAGTAGTTTTCGATAAAACTTGTAATATTGTTGGGATTTTTTGAAATTATCAGACATAATAATAGAAAGAATAAATTATAATATTTTCGAAACAGAAAATCTCGAAAAAAAAAATAGTATTACAAGCTGTATATTCAGTTCTACTAACTACAGCACAAAGTTTTTTACAGTATGCAGAGTACAGTCTGTCAAGAAAGTATTATATAACTGAATCAATAAATCAGTAAAATCAGCAGTACTGATCTACTGAGATTACCGATTCAGAAAATTAATAAATTGTTGAAATCAGAATAACTGATTCAGTAATTTAACTAATCTATTATGTATATAAACTTCTGAACACAACTTTCTTATAGATTGTGTTCAACTTATCTATCAAGTTACTTTCTATTATAGATACAAGCTGCAAACTTTTGTTATCAAGTAATTGCTTGCATTGTCTGAAGATATCTACAGATCTCTCCAACAGTATCAATCTATCCTGATACTCTAGTCGTCTAGATAGCAGCGTAACATATTGTTGCAACAATCTCTAAGTATATATTAAGTACTATATTAATAAGATCTTTAAGTGCGTAATATATTAGAAATTTTTCGATAATTTTAACGTAATTCTAGATTAATTTTAAAATAATTCTAGAAATAATTCTAAATCTCGAAACAAGATTTCTAGAAGAGAAGATAACTGTAACAAGTTAGTTTGCCATCTCTATATATATTAATTTCTACGAGTGTTTGCAACGCGCAAATATTCTCGCAAATACTTTTGATATAGTTGGTTTAGATTCTATTCTATTACAAAAACGTTCTAATTTTATTGATTGCTTGTTAGTTATCTATTTTATCGACAAAAAAAACTAATAAATAGATTTAATATTGCTTCAATTATTAAACGCTATCTACTAAAAACAAAAGAACAATTGTTGCAATTTCTAGACAAAAACGAAAATAATCTCTTTCGATTTAAATTTGCATTCTTCTCGATTAAATAGTTGTCGAATCTTAAGATATTCTTATATTAAAAATTATTATTTAATAGATTCGAAGACTAATTCTTAGCGATCTAAAAAGATAAAAACTAAGCTCGACTATTTATTGTCGATAGATTGAGACGTTCTAGCTACTTTTGGTTTCCTAAAATCTTTCGAATAGCAATTGTTGTATTGTACTCTAAAAATCAAAAGATTTCTTGTCTAAAGATATTAAATTAATAGAAGAACAAGATTTAGATTCGAACGTTTTAACAACGTTTATAGAAGAAAAAGTTTTAAACTTAAAAATCTTAGCAATAGAAAGATTGTCCGAGTTTAATATCTAGTTGTTAGTTGCTACATTAAATCTTTTTATAACTCTTCGAAGTAAGATTTTATCAATTGTCTACTTTAATAATTAGATAAATAACTAATTAGTTTTTCTATTGTTTTGTTGTTCTTTTAACTTTACAAAGATAGAAAACAAAGTTTATCGAAGTAGTTTCTTAGCTAGCTCGATAATAGATAGAAACAAAAGAGATTTAAAAAAATAATCGATTTTTGCAAAAACAAGAAATTGATAAACAAATTAAGAAAGATTTTTAACACTAATTAAATTAACAATTGTCTAGTTTATTGCGAAAATATTCGAAAGAATCTTCTTAATAATAAATACTAACTTACAATAGAAGCTCGAAACACAACACTAAATAACTAAAAAAATGTTAAATAAATTGTGTTAACAATATTGTTGTCGATATTTGTCTAAAACTAATATAATAAGTTAGTTAACAATCTTAATAAAATAAGTGTCTAATACAAAAATTTAAACACTTAAGATCTACGTCGATACGTTCGAACAAAAGTAGAAAAGATAGTAATTAATAATACTTAATAACTAATGCAATAATTTAGACAATAAGAGCTACTTGTTTTCGAAACTAAAGTTGAAGCTATCAATTAACACAAAAAGAAAGACAACTATTAGAACATTAAACAAGCAAAACAACTAGTTATATAATATAATAATTGATAATTAAACTAGAAACAAATGCTAGCTAGACAAATTCTAACTAATAACAACTAGCTAGATAGATTCTAACTAGTAACAACTAACTAGATAAACCCTAACTAATAGCGACTAACTAGACAATGCTCGCATTATAGTTGTTTATTTAATTATTGAAGTAAACAATTGATAAAATCTTATTTCGAAAAGTTATAAAGAGATTTATTGCAATAGCTAATAGCTAAATATTAAACTTAAACAATCTCTCTATTGCTAAGATTTTCAAATCTAAAGCTTCTTTTTCTATAAATGTTGTTAAGATATTTAAATCTAAATTTTGTTTTTTTATTAATTTAATATCTTCAAATAAGAAGTTTTTTAATTTTTAAAGTACAATACAACAATTGCTATTTAAAAAATCTTAAAAAATTAAAAGTAAATAAAATTAGACTAATTGTTTTTGGAACCAAAACCCGAATTCTTGGCGTCAAGAGTTAGATCGATTCCAAAAGTTGAAACCAAATATACTATATATAGTAATTCGGTTTCTTGGCGTTTCGAGTCGATTTCAAAAGTTGGAACCGAAAACCGAAAAACAATTAGTCTTGTTGAAATGTTTTTAATCAATTACTTAGCAAATTTTAAAGACGTTCTTTGACAAATATTGTTGCTCTTATTGTTAATACTTATTCGAGTAGCAACTTTAATTTAATAAAATAATTATCTATTCTTTTGTATCTTAATCTATTAACAATAAATAGTCGAACTTAATCTTAATCTTTTTAGATTACTAAAAATTAATTTTCGAATTTATTAAATAATAATTCTTAGCGTAAGAATATCTTAAGATTCGACAATTATTTAATCAATAAAAATGCAAATTTAAATTGAAAGAAATTATCTTCGTTTTTGTTTAGAAATTGCGACAATTATTCTTTTGCTTTTAATAGACAATATTTAATAATTAAAGCAATACTAAACCTATCTATTAATAAGTCTTGTCAATAAGATAGACAACTAACAAGTAATTAACAAAATTAGAACGCTTTTAAACAAACATCTTTCTTTTTACTACTTGCATTTATTAACAATTGTTAGACTAATTGTCGAATCGGATTTTGGTTCCAACTATTGGAATCGATTCAACTCGACAATTTTAATTCTAGAAATCGATCCAAAATCCAAGTCGATTTCTATTATTTTGAAATCGATATTCGATTTCAATATTAGAAATCGAATCGAATTGCCAAGAAATCGAAAATTACGTTATTATGTCAAGAATTACTAATTTTAGAATTTTTTTTAATTAATAAAATAAAATATTTGCATCTATAGATCCTATAAATCTTATAGATGCAATTTATTAATAAAATGCAATATTTGCATCTATAGACTCTATAGATCTTATAGATGCAATTTATTAATAAAATATATTATTTGCATCTATAGAATCTATAGAATCTATAGATGCGATTTAATTATTTTCTTTTTAAAAAGTAGTAATATATTACTATAATGTATTATCTTATTATAATTTAAATAATTAAATATTATAAAATATATATTAACTACATATTGACTATATATTAACTATTAATAATTATAATATAATTATTTAAATAGTCTTAACAATTCGAGTCGATTTTAATTTTAGAAATCGATTCGATTCGATTCGATTTTCGATTTCAACTTTAGAAATCGATTTGCCAAAACTTTCAAATCGAATTGATTTGAATCGCTAAAGTTCGAATTGTTAAAAGAATCTAAACTCGATTAATCGATTCGACGCGATTAGTCTAACAATTGTTAGAAACATAAAGTCTCTATTTCTTTGTCTATCTCTACAAATAGCTTTAAACAATTAACTATTACAACAACAACAATTGCTCTTAAATAACAATTAGTCTCTATTGCTATTTTTGAGCAATAATTAATCTTAATTACTATCTTTGTATAGCTAGCTTCAATTGCTAACTATAAACAATTAATTCTTGTTACTACTTTTAAAGAATAAGTTAAACAACAAATTGCTTTCGATTAGATAATTAACTATGGAAACAAAAAACAATACAAAAACTAAAACTTTAATTAATATTTTAGTTAATTAGAATATATTTGTTAAAATTAATTTTAATAAGAGAACTTTACTTTTATTCTTTAGATAATTAATTAACTTCGAGATATTATATATAACAAAATTAGACAAGTTATTTTAAATTTTAACAAAAATTTTCTTTGTTAAAATTGCGTTAAACAACAAATTAATTGTTTTTATAAAAAGAAGTCTCTGATTGTTAGCAACAAATAATTGTCGATTAAATTTAAAACTACAAATATTAAATTCTTTTATTTAAATACTGTTAAAAGTTATAACGCAAAATCTATTATTTTTGCTTATAAGAAAATAATCTATTGCGAGATTTTTATTTTTGTAGATTGAATAAACAACTATATTTATATTATTGACAAAGTTAATATTTACAAGAATCTTTTCTTTTGCTTTTAAGAATTAATAATAATATAATATTTTAAATAAATTAAAAATTTTAAACAAAAAACCTTTTAAACAATATTATTAATCGATTTTACAAAGAATTTTTAGATATATTTCAAAATACAAATTAATAAGACTCTAAATAAATTAATATTAAAATCTTTTATTGCAAAAAATATTATAAATAATTGCAAAACAATTAACTATTTTTAAAATATTATTCTCTATTTTTAATTTGTCGAAATATTTAATTTGCAAAGTTAACTAATTTAAGTTTAACAACAACTTAACTTAAAACTTAAAACAATAATAATTATATTTACAACAACTATTATAATTTAAAACTTTATTAAAAAATCTAAAACAAAATAAGTGTTTTTTAAAATTATATTTACTTAACAATAAACAAAATATAATTTAAAAATTAACAAATATAACAAAGATTTTGAGTTTATTAACTACTAAATTGTTAACTCTTTCCATTAATACAAATATATATAATTTATTTTTTATATATATTGTATTACAATATTTATTAGAATCTTGCTAAATACTTATTTTGTTTTTTAGTGCAAAACTCTAGATATATTGTTAATTAATATCGATTAATAATACAATTGTTGCAATCTATATTTTTACAATCTATACTATCGCAATTTAATCTAACAAGAGAATTGCTAATATTTAAATGTCTAGCAATTATTGTTTTTAATATTAAGACTTAGATTAATAATAAAAATAAGAATTTTCTTCTTCTTTAAGATAGACAATCGACGCAATAATATTAAAAAAAAATTGCAATTTTTATCAAATTTAAGAACAACTATTAATCTATTAATTATATAACTATTAGCGACATTTATATTAGCAAAAAGACTATTTATTGTTAAAATATTAGCAAGATTCTTATTAGCTCTATATTATTTTAACATATTATATAATATCTTTTGTTCTCAATTTTTATAATAAATAGTAGCTAGAGATCTTAACTTATTTTAGCGCAAAAAATATTAACAAGAAGTTGTTTGTTAAAATTTTAATATATTATACTAAGAACAAACAACTAGTTAACAAAAAACAAATTAATTGTATAAACTTTTCTACTATTTTAATTAATAATTATTAAGTTAATATATATTGTATCAATCTCGACATTAGCGTTATTCTAGATTGTTTAATTTGCTAAACTTGTTAACATACTTTCTATTTAAGAAATAAGCTATTTAGATATTTACAAAATTGTTACAATTTTAATTGTTAAATAAAGAGAAATTATATTAAAATCTTTTAAATAAATTTTAATCTAATAGATTTAAACTAAATTGTTAATATCTTAAATATAATCAAATTCGATACAACAATTATTGCTAATATTAAATTAGCTTTTCGATTATATTATTATACAACAATATTTTTAAAATTTGTTTAGTATAATATTATGCATTCTATTTGCGTTAATATAAAATATATAATATTTTTAATTAATTGCTAGTTTTTAGACAAACTTATACTAAAATATTTATTAAAAAAGATTAATACTTTTATCTTAGTACGCAAAATTAATATTGGAAAACATTTTATAAATAATTATTTACTTCTAGATATATATATTAAAGAATAGATTGATAATAATAGACTAATCGTCGGGTCGGATTTCGGTTCCAAATATTGGAATCGACTTGACTCGTCGATTTCAACTCTAGGAATCGACTCGAAACCCAATTTGATTTCTATTATTTTGAAATCGAATTGACTCGATTCGACTCGATTCTTGGTTCCAATATTTGGAATCGAATCGAATTGCTAAGAAATCGAATATAACGTTATTATGCCAAGAATTACTAATTTTAGAACAAAAATAATTTATTAATAAAATGCATTATTTGCATCTATAGGCTCTATAGATCTTATAGATGCAATTTATTAATAAAATGTATTATTTGTATCTATAGATTCTATAGATTGTATAGATGCAATTTATTAATAAAATACAATATTTGTGTCAAAATAATAGATGGTAGAACGCTTAGTTACTATGTAGGAGCTGGGACTTTGCCCATCTATATACATTGGTCGGAGCTACCCGGACCGATCACGTGATATCGAACCGAGTAGTGTCGGGCCGGGTAGTGTCGGCACTAGACCAGATCGATTATAGTATTCCGACACAGTTATAGTATTTCGATACTTCTATTTGATCTAAGTCCAGAAATTAGCTTTTATATAAACTATATTCTATATTTTATTAAGTTCGAAATCTATCTTAAAACTATCAAGTTTCGAGTATCTTTCTAACAAAAGTAAAAAAAGTATATAAAAGTTCTTTGTTAGCAATTTATATACAGATATACGTATATTTACGCGTTCGAAATACTCTAAGATTCGAAAAATATATAAAAAACAAAATTTTGACAAGAAACTATATAGATATCGTCAATAATATTCAATAATTTTATCAATAAAACAAAGAAAATAATAAATGCAAATTTGAATAGATAATACAAAGATTAATAGCAATAAATATAGCAACTATCTAGTTGCAAGTTGTTTAAATAACTAAGTTTAGTATCTATATTTAAGATTATAAATAGTTTAGTTATTAAGTTAGTTTAAAAGCTTGTCGAAACGCTTTAAATATATTATGAAAAAAAACTTTAATTAGCTTGTTAGCTATTTGTTTTTTAATAAAGATATATTTTAGTTTAATTTAATTATTTGCGATCTTTTTACAAACAAATTAAATTTGAATATTTATATATTTTGTTCGAATATATTGCGCAAAATTCTTAGTAAACACTATAGTTTTCTAATTGTTGCAATAGATAATAGTAACAACTAGATACAATATCGAAAGTATTAAAGAGAAAATTTTAACAACAATAAAAACTCTAGACATAAACAATAATAATAGAAATAAATAAAAAGATTGCAATTGCTTTAACAATACTTAAAGTTAAATAGTTTTTTTAACAATCTATATTTGCTTAATATACTCGATTTTGCAAATAAAAAAAGCAACAATTAACTAATATTTAGATAATTAACTAATAGCAATATTTTCTAGATTAAAGATATATTCAAAAATAGAACAACAAATATTTTAATTTTTGCTTTAGTTAATATTAATATAGTTTGTAAAAAACAAATACTTTTATAGAAGATAAAACAAAAATTAAAAGTATTTCGAAAATAACAAAATATTTGTTTAACAATCTTTTAATAAATGTTAATAGAATTAAAAGTATATTTGCTTATTATTAAGATAACAAAAACAATATTTAATCGAGTATCTAGTATTGCATATATAAGAGAATCAATTGTCGATTAATAAATATAACAATAATTTGAGTCGACAATATAGTTCGAGTCGACAATATATATTTTAAATATATTTATAAAAATAACAATTAATTTATATTTTGTAGTTTTGTAGTTTTTTAGTATCTTTTTTAAATATATTTTTTAACTTAAATAGAGAGTTTAAATTATAAAATTGCGTTTAATTTCGATTTCTAGATATTATTGAACAAAATCTAAGTTAATTATTTTAAATCGACTAACAAAAATTCTTTTAGCAATATCAATAAATTTTTTGTTAACGTCGACAATTAAGAGATTGTTTATATAGATAGCAATAATAATAAAACTATTAATAAAGACACTTAAATCGAAGTTTAATAAACAAAAGTAATATTTTTTAAAAAATATTGCAAGAATATTATATTATATCTAAAATAATTGCTTAAATCTATAGAGAATTTTTTTAAATTAATAAATTTTTTTGCTTTGCTTAAAATTGTAGAACAATTCTATATAGATTTTTTTTATTAATATTTTTGTAAAAAAAAACAATAATAATATCTATTTGTTTTAGATCTTAGTTGTTAACAATAATAAAAATAAAAATAGTTTTATAGTTTATAAATTTAATTACAATTGCAAAAATCTTAATATAGTTTAGATTTTTATATTATTTAAAGTTTCTAACAATTTAATAGATTTTATAGCAAAAAATCTTGTTATCAATTTTTTGCTTAATTTTGTAGATTTATTTTTTACAAAATATATAATACTTGTTAGATACTAAGCAAACAATATAGATTTTCTTTTTTTTAAAAAATTTGATTTTGTTTTGTTCAATTAGTTATTAGTCTATTTTATAGTAGATATTTGCTATAGTTTTAACATAAGTCTTAGACTTATATAATTCTAATAATATAATTTTAAACAACAAAACAAAAGAGTCTATAAATTTATTTTAATACAATCGAAATTTCGAGTATTTTTGCAACGTTAGATCGAGATTCGAAAACAATAGATTTTAAAATATATTTAATAATTTAGTAATTTTAGAAAACTTATTAAAATTAGTAGAGTCGAAAAAAGTACTATCTTTAAAATTAAAAAATAGCTTGAAAAAAGCAGTATTTTTAGAGTCTAAAAAAAAAATTAGATAAAATAGATAAATCTAGCTTATTAGAGTTCTCGATATAATTTGAGAGCAAAATAGCTTTTTGCTATTGTTATAATATTGTTACAAAGAGCTTGTTCAATTTAGCTTTTATAAAATTCAAAAATTTATTAATAATATTTGCAATATTAGACTGCGTAAATAGAACTATAGAAAAACATATATTATTGTTTCGACAACTAATTTTGCTATAATTAATATTAGAACTAAATAATATTTGTTTATTGTCTAATTAATAAACTTCTAATATTTGTTAAATCTTGTCTTTGTTATCTATTATATAATAGATATACTTTTTTTTGTATTCTACTAAAACTAAGAATCGAATACAATTTTGAAACTTCTATTAATTAATATTTAATTAAGTTTTTAATACTTTTTTCTATTAATTAATGCGCCAAATATACTTGTAGTTATAGAGATATTTAATATTTGTTTTAAAAGAAGTAACAAAACACTTAACAACAACAAAAATATTATAGTATAAATTAACTATTTAAATAATCTCTAATTAGAGATTTATAACTAAGTTAATATTTTTAATTATAATATTAATTTTTTGTATTAAAATCTAATTAAGACGTTTGATATATTTGTTTATTTTAAAAAAAAAACAATTGTTAATTTAATACGTATTTTGTACTTTTTGCGTCAAATTCGAAAAACTTTATCTATATATTTATTGCTATTGTTAACGCAAATGCGAGTATATTTGTTGTTTCTATACTTAAATTTGCCAATATTGTGTTTGAAAAAAGTTAGTAGACTAATCTTATTTTTGTTTTTAAAATATTTTATTTGCGAATACTTAATTTTATTATTTAGTTAAGTGCAAATATAGCAAGTGCTATCGAAATTATCTAAAGATATAAATTCTATAATATTGATATAAATAAAATTGTTTTTTTAGCAATTAGATCTAATAGAAACTTGATAAAATATTGTTTTGCTTTTTGTATATACGCAAAAGATACAAGTATTATTCGAAAATAACTTAATAAAATCGAAAACATTTTTGCGAATCAATTAATAGATATTTTGTTTGTTTAAATAGTTAAATTGTTTGTACTATATAATTATTGTATTTTTATTAACTATTAATAGAACAATAGCAACAACAAAAAATACAATAGATATTTTTAAATTTAGAAAGTAGAGATCGAAATTTTTAACTATTTAAACTTGTTAAATGTTAATAAAAAAACTATAACTAATAATTCTTCAAACAATATTAGCATCTTTTAACTAACTATAGAAAATTAAATTGTAGAAAGATTTAAATATATATTATATATTGTAAATTGTAATATAACAAGCTCTTTTGTTTTTGTATTTAATAAATAGACAAATACTTTTAATATCTATAGCAAATAAATTGCTCTCTATATTTTCGACTAATTATTAAAATATTTTCGAATAGAATACAAAAGTACTAGAGTTTCCAAATATATATTGCAAGTATTTCGTGTCGAAAATTTATTTGCACGAGAAACAATTAATAGCAAGAGCTAATATTATAGCTATAAAGATAAACAATCTAGAAATTGCAAATAAAATTGTTACAACAACAAAAACAAAATAATATTTATAGATTATTGTTTTAATAATTCTCTACTCTTTGTTATTGTTGTTCTTATTTTTGTTTTTGTTAAACTTAAACTTAAACTTGTTTTTATTTTTTTTAAATTTAGATTTCTTTTGATCTTTCTTTTAATTATTGTAATTTTAACAATATTTATTTCTGCTATTGTTTCGATTGTTTTCGAAACTATTGCTCTTTAAAACAAAATATAGTTTTAAATATAAGTTTTAGCAATCTAATTACTAATAATTGATTTTTTTATAACTTATATACTTCTTTTGTTTAATATATATAGAGTTGAGATTGTCGACAATAGAAAACGTGTTCTTTATAATAGCAATTAGTTTAATAGTTATTATTAAAATTAAAATAATATTAGTAGTCGAGATATCTATTAAATTGATATATTGAATTTTATAATTATAAATAATAGCAAATAATTTCTGCTTTCGAATATTATTATTATAAAAGAGTTTATACTCGAATATCTATTAATTAATAAAGAGACAAGCAATATTGTTGAAATCGACTAAATATTTAAAGATAAGTTAGTTTTTATTTATAGCTAGATTGTTCGAATAAATAGATAGTTTATTAATAATATTGCGAAATTTAATTTTGTACTTATTAATATTTTAAAAGTTGAAAATCTTAAGAAACTCGAATTTAACAAAAATTCTTATTAGTATATTTAATTTTTTAGACTTGCATATCTTAATAATCTTTTAATAAATTTTTTTAATTAAATCGATTTTCTTTATATTGTAATATAGATTTCTATTAACAATATTTCGAAACATATTTATGTACTTCTTATTGTTAACGTTTTATTTAACTTGTTTTTCGATAATTATATTAAACAAATCGACAAATCTAATATTTGATTTGACGTATTTTTAGAGTTTAATCTATTTAAGAACTTCAAACAAGTCTTGTTCTCAAACAAAAAAACTTATACTATTGCTAATTTTAACAATTTGTTTTAGAATTGCGAAAGATAATACAAAAATACTAATAGCTATAATAATATCGACGTAATTTGCTATTTTTAGAACTTTAATAATAGCTTGTAAGCAATAGATAGTAATACTAGCAAATATAGTAAAAAAATACAATTGTACAGTAACAATTTTGATAAAGATATTCTAGCTATTAGATTACAAAAATCAACTAAGTTAACAAAATTCGAATTAGATATTTAGTTTAATAAATATTTTTCGAAAAATTTAGATAAAAAAATAGCTAAATATATTTCTTTTTGTTAACAATATCAATTTAATTAATTTTGTCAATTATAAATTGAGCAAAATTTTAGTAGATAAACAATTAATAAGTTCTTGAATAAATCTTATATTTTCGTTGTTCTATCTTAAGATTATAACGAATATAGATTTGAACAAACTTAATAGATTTAATTTGTTTAAAAAATAAAATATTAATAGTTGATTTCTAATTAGATTGTTGTTTTCGCTTAATTGTAGATAAAACTTGTTAACTATTTAAAATCTAATTAAATTACTTAATCTCTTTATTTTTCTTTTTAATCTTAACAATTATAGAAATAACAATACTATTTTGCGTTTTTGCGATTGTTAGATTGATTTTTTTAGTCTTCTTATTTTAATAAGATTGAATATTAGTTTTTTTAATCTAAATCTTTTGCATTTTTGCAATAGTTAAGAACTTTTCAATTCTATTTAAACAAAATTAATTGTTATTTGATCGAGAGTTGCGTCTAGATATTGCTTTTAAAATAGTTAATAAAATTATTTCGATTTTTAAAATATATTTGCAATTTAGTTTACTAATTTGTTTTGTATACTATAGTAAGAGAAATTAACTAGCACTTGTTTTAGTTATCGAGCTAACAAATTAACTTATTTAATTGTTAATAAGAGAATTTTCTAGTAAATAGAAAATTAAAGATTGAGAAAACTAAATAATTCAACTTTCTTATTAATATATCGAAACAAAATTTTGTTTTGTTTTAATAATATGTTTTTGACTAATTATTAGCTATTTGATTATCGATCTTCAATTATATAATTGTTATATAATTGGTTCTTCGATCTTTTAGAGCTTATTATTAATAAATATCTATTAAAGATAATTAGTGTTCTTCGACAAAAGCAATAAGTTGCAAATAAGATAAACTTAGTTGTTTTTACAATTTATATTAGTTCTTTTAGTAAAGTATTTGTGTCTAGAATCTTTAACTAGATATTAGTTATTTAATTGTTAATAATTGAAAATTTTAGTTATTCGAATAGTTAAGAAATCGATTGTTCGACAAATTTCGACAACTTTTCAACTATTGTTTCGACAACATTATAATATTAATATTTCAATTCTTAAAGTAGTAATAATCTAGATATTTAGATAATTAATTGTTAGATTCTATATATTAGAAATCAACAAAAACTTAGCTAATTGTAGTAATTGTAAGTTTATTGTTAGTTCAATCTATTAGCTATACTTTAGATATTTTGATTAATAAGCAAATAAGTTTCTTGCTCTATTTCGAACTTATAATTTGTCAAAATAATAGATAGTAGAACGCTTAATTACTATGTAGAAGCTGAGACTTTGTCTATCTATATATACTGATCGGAGCTATTCGGACCAATTACGTAATATTGGGCCGGATAGTGTCGGGCCAAATAGTGTCGACACTAGATCAGATCGATCACAGTATTCCGACACGATTACAGTATTCCGACAATTTGCATCTATAGACTCTATAGATTCTATAGATGCGATTTAATTATTTTTTTTAAAAAATTAGTAATGCATTACTATAATGCATTGTCTTATTATAATTTAGATAATTAAATATTATAAAATATATATTGACTATATATTAATTATTAATAATTATAATATAATTATTTAAATAGTCTTGGCGATTTGGGTCGATTTTTTCGAGTTGGGCTTCGATTCCAACCCTAGGAATCGACTCGAATCGTCGGTTTCGACCCTAGGAATCGAATCGACTTTTCGGTTCCAATATTAGGAATCGACTCGACCCGATTCGGGTCGAGTACCCGACTCGAACTCGATGACCCGACCCGACGCGGTCAGTCTAGATAATAAAAGTATAATAGCTTATATTTGTTAAGAGATTTATATAGTAAATTATCTAAAAGTCAAAATGCTTTTTAGAATAAATATTATAATTTTAGAGCAAATAATAATAAATTTAAATAGCAAAACGCTAACAATTAATGGTTGTTAAAAACTAATAAATAATCTTAAAATTATTGCAAAAAACAATACATAAATTTGTAAAGTCTTAAAAACAAGTTAAAAAACAATTATTAATATTAATACAATTATTAAATTATTTAATTGCTTGCTACAATTTTTGTCAAATAGAAACTATTTATTCAAGTTAAAGCTTATTAATACGTATATTTATATTGTTAATTTTAGCGTATTTTTTATCTATATTTGCAATATCAATTTAGTACTAATAACTATTAATAGACATTTTAATTTTGATCTTTTAATAGAGTATAAAGAGCAAAGTTGCTATCAAATTAATATTAAGAAATATCTATAGACAACAAAAGAAGAAATACAAGTAGATATATCGAAGAATAGTTGTTAGATTATTTTGTTAAACAACGTTTATATATACAAATCTTCGAATAAAATTAGTTCTCTTTAGATATTAATTATTAAATTTGTTAATTTATAGATTAATAATAGAAAGATAATTAATCTATTAAAGAACAACTAAATAATAGTATTTTTTACGAAGAATTAAGATTCGATAGACGCTTCTTGTATTATTTATAAAGTCTATTTATTAAATATTCGAGATAAATAAGTAGTTAATAAGAAATTTAACAAACTTTATTAATAAAGCAAAATAAAATAGTTAAGAAAGTTTGCTTTTTTTTTAAATTTTTAGTGTTTATTGTTTAATATATTATTAATAAATTAAATAAGTTTAAAAAAAAGTTACAAGTTATAATAAATATTAGAGAACTTAATAAGCTTGCTATTATAAATAATTAGACTGACTGTCGGGTCGGGTTTCGGTTCCAACTATTGGAATCGACCCGACCCGACGGTTCCAACCCTAGGAATCGACCCGAAACCCGAGTCGATATTCGATTCCAATATTAGGAATCGAATCGAATTGTCAAGGAATCGAAAATTACGTCATTATGCCAAGAATTACTAATTTTAGAATTTTTTTAATTAATTAAATGCAATATTTGCACCTATAGGCCCTATAGATCTTATAGATGCAATTTATTAATAAGATGCAATTTATTAATAAAATGCATTATTTGCACCTATAGGATCTATAGAACCTATAGGTGCGATTTAATTATTTTCTTTTTAAAAAGTAGTAATGCATTACTATAATGCATTACCTTATTATAATTTAAATAATTAAATATTATTAAATATATATTGACTACATATTGACTACATATTGACTTCTAATAATTATAATATAATTATTTAAATAGTCTTGGCGATTCGGGTCGGTTTTTTGGATCGGGTTTCGATTTCAATTCTAGGAATCAACTCGACCCGACTCGATTTTCGATTCCAACTTTAGGAATCGACTCGCCAAGACTTTCGGGTCGGGTTGACCCGAATTGCCAAGATTCGGGTTGATTAATCGACCCGACGCGGTCAGTCTATAAATAATTACTTTATTTCGATACAAAATAATATTATTGTCTATATAAAAGATTGCAATTATATTAGTTTAATAAATAATTTAGCTTTTTTCTTCTAATTTTTAGTAATTATAGCAAATAGATATAAATTATCTTTTATTAATTATCGAAAAAAAGAAAAACTATAGATAGTTGTTATAAGATTTAAAAACTCTCTGATATATATATAGCAAATAATAGATAAACAATTGGAAGAATTTCGAGAATTTATATATATCTATATTAACAATATTATAGTTTTTTTTTAAATATTTGTTTAGTATCTAGATTATCTTAGTTAATTTTTTCTTAAATTTATTAAACTTCGAGTTATCTTAAATTTAAGAAAAATCTTTTTAAATTATTTGAATATTATATTGTTAAAATAAAAGATAAATATTTTTAATCTATTTATAATTAAAAAGCAAATAGCTATTATTAAGACAATTAAATTTCTAAAGAATTTAAAAGTTTTTAAAATTTATTTTAATTTTTCTAACTATTAACAAGATAAAATTGCGTAATATATATAAGAAATTGATATTTTTTAAAATAAAAAATACAATTGTTAAAAAGAGTTTCAACTTTAGATAATTAAAAACGCAAAATATATATTAAAACAATATCTATCGAAAACTTATTAATATTAAAAGAATTCTATATCTAGTTTTAATGTGCTTTAATAACTCTTAACTTTTTAATTTACTTTAATAATAATCGATATCTCTATATTAACTTAAATATAATAAAGAAACGCAACTTTAATATCGAAATATATTATATTAATAGCAATTCGATATTAGACAATTTTAGAAAGATAAATATTTAGTATATTTTGTTTTTGTTAAAAATACTTATTATAATTAAATCTTATTATTAACTTATTAAATTAAAGATTATTGCTTTAATTTAAATAATTAAAAAACTCAATATTTTATTAAAGTTTCTAAATAGTCTATTGTAATCTATATAGATTACTTAACAACAACAAAAATTGTTAAACAAACTATTCTATTATTTTTGTTAATTAATAAATTAAATTTAAGACTAATTAGAGTTTCTTAATATTTATTGCAATTTATTTTAGATATTTGTTATTGTTCGAATTAATTTAATATTATTTTAGATACTCTATTAAAACTTGTTGTCTTAATAGAAAAGAAAAAGCTAAACAATAATTAAAATACATTTAACAATATTAATATTTTCTATAGCAAAGCTGCAAAACAAAAATAGTTGTCGAAATTAATACTAAAACAAATATTGTAACTAAACTAGTTAAACAAACAACTAAAAAGAAAAAAAATATTATTATATAAAATATAGCAAATAAAGCAATTTCTTTTTATACTTATTTTATTAAAATAAGTATTAATTTTTAAATATATTTTACTAATATCTACAATGGCTTTATTAAATAGACAAAAAATTTAGAAACTTTGTAAAAAGTTTTTATATTTTTCGAAATCTAATTTATGTTAGATAATAAACTTATTTATTTTATTAATTATATGCAAAGAAAGTATCTATACTTATTTAAAGAATTTAAATTTTTTTTTTTAAACAAGTTTATAACAATAATTATAGACTAACCGTTCGGTTCCAACAGTTGGAACCGAATTGCATAAATTATGAAAATACTAACTATATTATGTTAAAACTTGACCTAATTAGGTATAATTTTCGGGTCGGGTTATAGATTTTGGGGAAAAACCGACCCGAACGGTCAGTCTAAATAATTATTACGCAAATTTCTTAAAAATATACAAAACAATTATAATAAACTTTTATTTTCAAAAACTAATTAAACAACTAAAACAATATATAGTTTATTGTTGTTAATATAATATATATTAAATTAAACAATATTAATTATATAATAGTTTTAATTTAATTATTAGTCTTTTAATACTTTTCTATATAATAAGTTTTAACTTTATTCTAGTATTATTAAATATATAAAATATAGATTTTGCTATATTTATTATTTGCAAATTCTTAAAAAAAGTTATTATTTTTTTAGAAAAAACTATTTATATTGCAAAAAATTAAACAACAATATTAGTTAACAAGTTTGCAAACTAAAATATATTAAAAGCATTTATTTATAATTAAAATCGAAAATTTCTTTTTAAGTTCTAGAAAACAATTTTTAAAAAACTTAAAATTAGTTTTTTAATTTTAATTGTTTACTATTTGCAAACAAACAATTAAAGCAAACAAATTAACTAAACAATTAAAATTGCGTTTCGATATATAATAGTTAACAATTTGAGTCTTAGTTAAGTTGTTTTTCTTTCTATATTAAAAGCAAAACTTAACAATCTTTCTAATTTATTAATTGAACTTTTGTTTAATAAACTTATTATAGATTTTAAAATATAAGATTTGATATTGCTACTAAAATTAAACAAACAAAGTAAAAATTAATTTAAAAAAAACAATAAATATTAGCAAAACAAAAGTCTTTATAATCTAAATTAATATAATTTTTAAATTTATTTATAACAAACATTGTTGATCTTTATCTTTTAAAGTAGAGAACAAAACTTTCTTGCAATTATTCAAAAGATACAACTTGCTATTAATAAAATTGTTTAAGTTTGTTATTTAACGCGTAAATCTCTTTAAGATATTTTTGAAAAAAATCTAATCTATTAACTTAAATTGCTAAAAAACTAAAAAATTTATTTAGTTATCTCTATAGCAAACTTAAAATTTGTATTAGTTAGTATTAACTTTTACAATTATTTAGTATCAAATTATTTCAAATTAATTAAAAAATTTAATAAGAATTAAAATTTATATAAGATTAAAATTCTAGTTAATTATTAAATGCGCAAATATAAACAAAAAAAATTTATTTCGAAATTTTTAATTTAATAAAAAAAATAGAGTTTAAAATTCGATTATTAATACAATAAAAATTTGTTCGACAAAATTAAAAGATTTATCTAAATTTATAAAAAGAAGTATAATATATTTATATTAAACACTATTTGTTGTTTCGATCTAGTAGATAGTTAAACTATTGCAAAAAAGAGAGATTAAGTTTTCTTATAAATTGACAAGCAAAATAGCAATACGTTATCTTTTTTATAAAATAACAAACAAAATAGCAATTTATTATTGCTTTTATACTTTAACAAACAAAATAATAATTATCTGTTATAAATTACTAAGCAAAACAATTTTTTTATTAAATATTAATAAAATAGATTTTGCAAAATAAAAACAAATAATTTTGTCTAAATCTTGCAACTATATTTAATTATATTAAAGATATTAAACTTATATCTTTTATATACATTGTTCTTATATATCTAATAGCTAAATTTAGATTTAGAATTGCAATATAGCGCGCTTTTATTTATTATTTATTTACTTAGCACAATTATAAATCTTATTTAGCACGTTTCTCTTTATTAATATATTTTAACTCTTTTTTACTTATTTTAGTTGTCAATTTACAACAATTATATTTTATATTTTCTAAAGATTTATCTAATTTAGAAGTTAATTTTTTTTTTATATTGTTCTTTATTAAAAGATTTATAAATAGCAAGTTAATATTTATATTAAATTTTAATTATTAAATACTATTTGCAAATTTATTTTACTTAGTTAAAAAGTCGAATATAATTAACAAAGACAATAAATTAATACAAAAAAAATTAAAGATTAGCAACAATTTTACAAAGATTAATAGCAATAACAAAAATAAAAATTGCTATATTGTTTATTAATTTGAGAACGTTTACGCAATTTCTTTACAATATAACAACATCAAAATAATAAATATTAGATAAATAGATATTATATATTTTTTGCAATTTTTTCGAAACAATATTTAGATTTTTTACGTAATCAATGTTATATTTATTATCGATTTAGAATATATTAAACAACAAGAAAGCGTAAAGTATTTTGTGTTAGACACAAGAATATTTAAGATATTTTACAAAAAATTTATTAAAATAAAGAATAATTAGCTTGTTTTTAATTAAATTAAAAACACTATTAGCTTACTATTGTTAAATATTGTTTTAATAAATAAAAAGTTAATCTAATTTAAAATGTATATAGATTTAAGCTATTATAATATCTATTGCGTAGTTGTAGCAAGAATTTTTATTAAATTACAAATATATATATAAAAGAGATTATTTAATACAAACAAAAATATATTAAATAATTGTCTATTTTTAAATTTTGTTGTTGTAAATAGTACAACTAATTAAGTTTATATCTACAAACAATATATTGCGCTTATTAAAGATATAATTAGTAGCAAACTCAATTTTAAAATATATATTATCGATTATCTTTTTTAGCAATATAATCGAAATATATTTGTAAAAACAACTAATAATCTATATTTCGAAATTGATAGTTTCTTATTAACAAAATTAAAATTTGTAAAAAAATACAAGTACAAAATATTGTTTAATCTTCTCTCAATTATTTGTTATATTTTCGAATAAATAAAAATTAATAATTAGAGTACAATTATTTTCTCAATAGTTAAAGCTTCTTTCTAGTTATTTTTGAAAGTTAAAATGTCTATATATTTGTTTGTTTAAATTGTTAAATATTTTTTTTCTATTAAAGTATTTAAATTGCTTGTTGTTGTCTTATTTAGCTTAATATTATTTGTTATATTTTACAATATAAAGCAAAGCTTTCTAGATAAGTTGCAAGCTAAAAAGATTTTTGTTAAAAACAAAATACAGAAAATTTTATTGTTGTTGTTGTTTATAATTTCTATAAAGAATATTTACAACATAGCTATTGCAAAAAAGATCAACAATTGTTTGAATAATATAATTAATATACAAATTACAAAAGTTGCAAAGAAAGATATTTAATAAAAAACAATATTAAAGATTATCGATATAATATTTGCAAACAATAATTAATTTAATTTAAAAATTATCTTAACTTAAATTTGAAATTTTGTTAACAAAAAAAATAAAAAAAAAGATTGCGCTTTTAAACAATTCTTAATACTATAATATCAAATAGAAAATATACTTTCTTACTTAATTAAAATAATAAACAATAATCTAAAAATTGTTTATAACAAAGCTCTTAATACAAGCTACAAAAAACGTTATTTAAAATTTCTCAAATCTCTAGATATTTTCGACAACTAAAAAATCAAAATACAAGAGTACAACAATCTATAGACAAAACGTATTATTGTCGATAAAGATTAACAAATTAAGATTGACAAAAAAATTAGTTAGTAGATTAAGAACATCTAGTAGAACAAATAGATTTAATAAAGAACAAACAATTAATAGAACAATTAAATCGATAGAAAATCGAAAGAATTATAGATAAGAATAATAACTACAAAAGAATAGTCGACAAGAATGTTGTAAACTTTCTAAAAGAAGAATACTTAATGCAAGTATTGTTTAGTTAGTTGTTATTAATTAGAGTCTACATTAATTAGAATCTATCTAGCTAGCATTTGTTTCTAATTTGATTATTAATTATTATACTATACAATTAGTTGTCTTGCTTGTTTTGTGTTCACGATAATCGTCTTTCTTTTTGTATTACTTATTAAAAAATATTTAAACAAAACTGCTTAAAAAAATAGCAAAAAGTTTGTTATTTATATTTAATAAATATATATTAGTTTTAAGTCTATTGTAAGAATATTTAGTATTTATACTACTAATTATTTATTGTTTGCAATAATATTTTCTAATATATTTTTATTTAATATTAAGTTCTAATTAATATTTTATTTTATATTTGTAATTTCTAGTTTCTTGTTTATATTTATAATTCTCTACTATATTTATAAGACAAAAATCGAATATTATTTTTATAGAATTAATATAGAATTTATCGATAAAATAGAGATAAAAATAGAGATAAAAATAGAAATTTCGAAAAATATATTTTTTCTATTAAAAGAATTGTTATTAAATTTAATTATTTTGTATTAATATTAGACTAACTATTTTTAGAACCGAAACCCGAATTCTTGGCGCCAAGAGTTGGGTCGATTCCAAAAGTTGAAACCGAATATACTATATATAGTAATTCGGTTCCTTGACGTTTCGAGTCGATTCCAAAAGTTGAAATCGAAAACCGAAAAACAATTAGTCTAATTAATATTTAATATAGTTAGAGAACTTAGTAAATATATATTATTTAATTATATATTATTTAATTTTATTATCAATATTTTCTAAATTAAATTTAAAATATTTATTATTATTTAAATAGCACTTCTATTTGCTTTTGTTTATATATTTATAATTTTTATAATTGTATAGATTTACAATCTCTTTTATTGCTATAATTTTGTTAATTTTAATTAGATTAGTAGTTTTTGTTTTGTAAATTATTTTATTTTTTGCAATTTTTGTTTTAATTATTGCTACAAAAAATAGTTTTTTTAAAAACAAAAGTATCTTTTAAATATAATAGAGATATATTTGATTTAACTCTACTATATAGAAACAAAATATATATTATTATTTTTTGTCTTTTAAATTACAAACAAAAATACTTCTTAATATACAAAATTATATTAAACAATTAATCTATATTGTTTCTAAGTTTTAAAACTAGTTTTTAATTAGATTTCTCTATTTTTTTAAATAGTTATTGTTTCTAATTTTAATTTATAGTACAAAATTCTATTGTTTTTAGTATGTAATTTTGCTATATTTTGTATATAAATCTAAATTGTTGTATAAAATTAACTATTAATATTACAAACAACAACTAGTCTATTATTTTGTTTAAAAGAAATATTATTGTCGAAAACAACAATATAAACTAATATATAATTTTTTAGAGCAAAAAATTTATTCTTTTTCTTTATTCTTTATTCTTTTGTTTTTTATATAGTTTTAAATCTCTTATTTAAAAGATAATATTTGCAACAATTAACAATTTTGTTAACAATTACTTAATCTTTTTTATTTAAAGAGATTCTTGTTATAACTACAATATTAATAGATATTTTATTGTCTATATTTTTGTTACTATTAAATCTATTATTATTTGCAATATTAGAATTTGCGTTAGAATTAAAAAATATCTAATAAACATTAATATAAATAAAAAAAGTCTTGCTTGCAAACTTTTTCGCAAAAGCAAAAAAACTTGTTGTTAATTGTTTTTTAATGTTTAATTTTATTTTAGTAATTTTAGATTTTATAGACAACAAAAAATAATTAAACACAACAACAACAATCTTTTTTTAAAAAAAAAATTTAATAGACTTGTCTATAGCAATAGCAACAAAAAAAATCAAAAAAACTATCGACAACAAAATAAAGATAGAAAAAAATATCGACTATATAGTTATACTAAAGACTTCAAATACTGTCTAATCAAAATGCTAATTGAATAGATAAAAGAGATTTTAATTCAATTGCACGAAAAACCATAATTTGTGTAATGGCCCCAGGCACCAAAATCTTGGCATCTTGCCGGCTGCGACATAGAAACGTGCATGGCACGATAGTGTTGGTGGTGGTGGTGTATTCCATCTGGCGACCGGCCCGCAGCCATACGCGTGAGTACCGGGGCGGCTACCAAAACCGCCTCTAATTCTCGAGACTAGATACATTGGGTAACCGGAACAGCCTGGGACGCCAGGTTGTTCCCAGCTACGGTGCGCCCATTTCTGGCAGGAGGGCCTGCAGAGAGTCAACTCATCCCCGATAGGATACTTGTCTTCTCATCCACAGAGCCTACCAGCTATGGAGTACCCGCTTGCTGGGCCTGACGGTCCCTAATCCAAAACAACGCCTAAAGCCAACTGTGAAAGATAGAGAACGCCGTGCCAAATGAGCCCAGTAAAGCCCATCCTTCCTCGTTTTCGACCTCATAAGTCCACGCTTCCCCCTCTCGCAGCTAGAGGCCCCTCGCGCCATCACTTAGGTGTGCACCGCTCCTCTAAGGAGCGTGATGCTGCCCATCAGGAGCGTGATGCACTCGCAAGCGGAGTGCACGACTTCCGGCAGGACGTACGATGCATCAGAAACATATCCTCTCACAAGCTTTAGGGTTGTGTCTGGAGAAGGTGCAACGGAAGTAAGCCTTATTCCCGACCGGGACCTTGCTCGTGGGAAGCACATCATACTGCAGAACCAACTGAAGTATCATGACTCTCATCAGATATTCGGTTGCTTTGCGTTGCTGCGTGGCGCTTACTGTAGAAGGTGGCACCCGAAAGGACCATGAATTTTTCTCAAAGGCTGGACTTCCCAAACTTCTTTCACCTGTATCGAAGATTAACATGTCGCCGTTTTCATGACTTTCCTTTTATACTTAGCAAGGAACGCAGTGTGTCCGCTCAACAATAGTAATTCGGTTCAGGCGGAGTCAAGGTTGCGTCGCTGCTTGTCCGATATAGGATGGCTCATGAAAGACCAGTGGTTCGTGTTGGCTTTGGGTGCTTGTAGCCTCTCAAGCCCAAGTCCCGGGGTCTCAGCAGGCCACGAAGGAGCTCGTAACTACCTATCTTTGTGTTGCTCTCATTCTCTTCGTCACGGGATGCACTCTGCCTACTAGAACTCTGTTGAGCAACTACAGCCGATGGAAGATCCATATTGTCGTTCAGATACAATCGTTCCTCATGACTTCAGCCGTGGTCTATGCCGTGGTAAGCTTGTGTGCCATCAATAAAGATTTCATGGATGCTGGCTTGCTAGCTGGCTTGCTACTTGGTCTGATCTTCACGGGGTGCGTCCCGACGACTATCAGCTCGAATGTGATCATGACGAAGCAGGCACATGGCAATCAGGCTTTGACCGTCGTACAATCTACGCTCGGCAACTTCTTGCGGCCGTTCCTTACTCCGGTACTAGTGCCGATGTATGTCTCTGGCGGGGCATGGCACACCAAGGTGCTGCCGGCAGTTGGCTCCTACAGTGAGCTGTATCCGCAGGTATTCAATCAGCTGGGTTTGTCTCTACTCCTCCCTTTGGTGGGTTCATCTTCGCTCATGAGTCTTCACGACACCTACCTAACACCCATATTGAGACACTTGGCCAAGTTATCCAGAACATTGCTCCTAAAGCGACCGAAAAATATTCACCGACTGGAAACCTAGCAAGATCTCGTCCTTTTCTATCTTGATTATCATTTGGCAGACTTACGACCAGGCTTTCGAGACCAACGCGTTCACCAGTGTCAAGGGTAACAACATGATTTTCATCGTTTTCATCTCTATTGCTTTATATATAATCTGGATGTCTGTGTCTTTGCTAACGGCTCTCCTCTCGCTTGACAAGGAGGACACGATTGCGGTTGCGTACTGTAAGTCAATTCCCGAACAGTTCCTGCCTGTTCACAGGCTTGCAAGAAGCGTGAAGCGTGTTTTAGCAGTATCCACCGTGGGCGACCTGCCGCATAACTCGTTGCGTTGAACTTACAGGGTATGCTGACTCCGAAATCTACTACTCAAAAGGTGCCCCGGCCAAGACGCCTGCAATGGGCGTCCCGATATCAAATGTAATGTTCGTAGGGATCTCGGCGATCACTTCATCCAAGATACAGATTCCAATGGTCATTTTCCAAGGCTTTCAGATCGCGTTCGGGAGCGTGCTTACGATATTCTCTCGCAAATGGACTGGTACGCAGGAGGACAAGAGATTGGCCTCCGAAGGAATGGTTTAGGTTCGAGAAAATCAGAGACGAGCTCGCAACGTTACCGTCTCGACTGTCCGGCAGCTCGGCGATGTCTCCTCTATCTCGACTGGGGACACTGAAATGCAGATTGATGATTGGTTCTGATGATTTCAGGAGTGGAAGAGAGGTAAAGACCGCACACCTGAGCAATGCAACAATGTCACGAACATTTCATGAATTCAATAGCCAATTAGCCAAAGATTGGTTTACGTGAGATGGACCGCAGACTTGGTAGTCTAGGGGGGTCACTGTCAGCACGGAGCCGAAAAGGAAGGATCCCTGTTCCGAGTTGACAGAGAGTAGCCCTGTCAACAAGCCGAGCATATGATAAAATCACTGCGTAATGTCATCCATCCATGACTTACGACAGCTGCGTTTCCAAGACAGCAGATACGACATTGGTCACAAAGACCGAGCGAGAAGTATGCGATGGGTGTTCACTTAACCAGAAGCTCCAAGAAGCCAACCACGCCACTATACCCCTGGAGACGGGATAACAACATAGGAAGAACAATTTCAACCACAATGCTGTTTCTGAGTAGATTTTCGACAACGATGGTGGTGATCTGTCACTGAGGAACATATATCGAGACCGTTCTGTCTCATGACCGGATAACATAGATTGATAGCGCGCTCGAAGCTAAAAGTCTCTAAAGAATCTACTACCAGTCGTTCTGAAGTTTTGGGAGAGAAAGCACGAATGTCGCTTTGCTGTTCTGGATCAGAAGGCAAAGGATTATTGGGTCTGCCTTTCATTGATGGAGGCGAGCGCCTGAAACTGCGAGTCATACTATTCGCAGGCTCATAATGGCGTCAATCTCAAAGATTTGTGCTTCTTGACTTCATCATCCGTAGTCACAAACACCTTCCCCATGTCCGAGATTCTTGATTCAATTTGAAATTAGACGTTTTAACTTGTAGACCAATCTCTTCTCAAAACGCCACAATAAGGGCAGATGCAACAATACAACTCTGAGTTACCTACATCATAGCATGCATCTGCCAAGATTCGCGTCCATATGGCAGAACACGCTCGCGGACCATCAACAAGATCAGTGGTATGTGGCGCCCCAGCTTAGTAGTCATCGCCTCTGCTGATGACTTCCTTGACATTAGGCCGGAGTAGGATTGTCTACGATTTGTATTAGTACGTCTCATTTTGAACGTTCATCTGCCAGTATCTCTTACGTGCTCGAATTGCGCTGTGTATGAACCCTTGACATCGCATAGAGGGGGATATGCTTCCACTATGCCACTCGACACTAGGTTGTTCAACTGAAGCCAGTCAGCCGTCTTTGCTTCTTCTTCGTCTTTTACTACGCTAGAGCGCGAAAGGGCAACTTGCTCCCAACAGGTACTTGTCATGACCCAAGCGATCAAGATAGCGCCGGCAAAATGGGAGTGTTCCAAAGTTTTTGTTGATGGTGTTTAGCAAGCTTCGTGCTGAAGACACTCGCAGCGCCACGTTGGGAGCGTCGCCTTTTTTGGCGTAGTGCGACGTCTCCATCTGCTCATTCTTTAGCAGATAATGGGCAGGCCAGGGCCAGGGATGTTCACGTCGTCTTGCACATATCCCTTTCCTGTGCTCCCGAATGTCTCAATGGCGAATATTTCTCCCTCCTCCATCTTCGTCTGATCGCCGCCTTTGACGATTGGAACGCTCTTACCCCCGTGTATGCTATACTGCTCGATGTCATGGCCGTTCAAGTTGCGAATCGGCTTCACTGGGATCGTTTGACCATTGATCTCCACCTCGTATGACTCCATTGCCTCCTGAATCGCAGCTCCGATGTCGCACACACGCACATCAATGCCAGCTTCTCTGACGCCGGTATTAGTTGCATCTTTAACTGCGGCCAGCAAATTATCGTAGACAGGGTCGAAGGTCACCGTCCAAGCACTGTCGACAATTCGACCGTTGATGTGGACCCCAAAATCGACCTTCAACACATCCTTCTCCTGCAGCACCACCTTATTTCCGGCATTGGGTGTATAATGAGCCGCGCAATGATTGAGGCTCAGGCCTGTAGGGAAGCCCATACCGCCCTTGATATTGTCCCCCTCTTCCAGACCAGGATGCCCTGTAAGCGCTCTGACACCATCCTCGATGTTCTCAGCAATCTCGGTCAAGGTCTGGCCAGGCCGGATACTCTTCTGCGCATGCTGCCTGACCTGTCGATGTATCTCTGCGCCCTGCCGGTATTCATTCAGATAGTCGTCCCTCATGCGGTCCAGTTGACGCTTCTCTTCGCTGGTGTTTCGATATGAGTTTTCGTTCCGGTATTCGACCTCCTCCCCAACAGGGTATTGACCGTCTGGGAACAAGTTGGACAGGCGGACTCGAGGAGGGGATGACTGGGTTTTACTCGCAGCAGCGCCGCCCTTCTTTTTTCTTGGCTTTCTCTTCTTTTTCTTTTTTGCGGCTACGAAGAAGATCAGAGAAAGCTGGAATTGTCTTCGCAAAGGGTGACCTTGCCTCCATTTGCGCCGTCCCCGTCTGCATGTCCGGTGTCGTCTTTATCGTCCTCGGAATCATCCTCATCTTTGTCTGCATTC
>JAABUL010001836.1_pt1 | contig 37912 bp, 67 predicted proteins | sample 5559151 | NCBI WGS metagenome assembly JAABUL01 (sample SAMN10711876, study PRJNA513368) | rock metagenome | isolation source: Antarctica rocks | place: Antarctica: Victoria Land, Pudding Butte sud | reverse complement strand
AGCTCTGGCCTTGTGTCTGAAATGCGTTGCGCGGTCTCTGCCTGCTTCGCGCCTCCTCTGGGATTCTCGTGATGGGACCTGCAGGCCTGCTGTTCGCGAGCATCTACAGCTGGACAAGGGCGGCTGCGGACCCCTCAAATCTACATCAAACGCGTATTTTGAGTTAATTAACAATTACAAAAATATATAGTTATAGTTCGATTTTTTGCTTGGCAGACCTTGTTGCAACACCTCCAAGCTGCACACCTCTCAATTATACGAGACACTAACGAGGCCTGGGTCGCATACGTAACCAGGTCGGCCGACATGTTTCCAGCTGGTGCACCTCATCAGCACCCATTGCCTTCCCTACTTGCCTGTCCACAGCGGCAGGCCGGCGCGCCCCCAAAACGAGTCCAGACTGCGCCCAGCAGGTGTGAGGCAGGGAGGCCAATCTCGTCACGTCCAGCGCAGCAGCACTTTTTAGCAGCCGCTCTTTTGGTGCCGTTGCGTCAACAGCATGCCAGACGCGGTGCGGCGCCCGCGGTTCATATGAATGAAGTGAGATAGTTCCTCAAGGCAGCCTAGCAACGATTTACCTAACCAGGCTGAAAAATTTGAACTGAGCCGATATCCCCAATTGACGCACCCAGATATAATGTGAAGTAGCCACATTCTTGGCTGCCGCTTCATCACCCTCCAAGCCCTGGCGCTTGCGGCACAGTGAGATGCTGCCCCTGTGCAGAATGTCAAGCGCACTTCATTGAGCACCTGTGATGCTGAAGTGATGCTCATATTCAGACAGGCGGTAGTCCTGTGCTTCACAGTGCACGAGAATCGTCAGCGCAGCCACTATGGTTCGGTCGTGCATGCAGCTCTGGCCTTGTGTCTGAAATGCGTTGCGCGGTCTCTGCCTGCTTCGCGCCTCCTCTGGGATTCTCGTGATGGGACCTGCAGGCCTGCTGTTCGCGAGCATCTACAGCATCGATCCTGGACAAGGGCGGCTGCGCCGCGCCGGTGACCAGGACGCCGGCTCGACTCGTGGGGACAGATGGTCTCGACGAGGAGCATGCAGATTGGAAAGACGCACAGCAAATGGCTGCGCTGATGTCAGGCTGGTGGAGAGGCAGGTCGGAATTGCGCCGCGCCGCGCTGTGCAGGAGTCGCGCATCGCGGCGGCAATGGCGCAGGCAACGCACGTGGCGGTGGTAGTGCTGCTGCCGGCCACCATGCGCACCAGCGGCAACGGCCACATGCTTCTTGAATGTGGTCCGTTGTGCGAAGTTCCTGCTGAAGGCGCTGTGAGTTTACACACCCGTACAGATTTAGCAGGTGGTAGCTGGCGGGGATGGGCGGGGAGAATATGAACTTCAAGGAAGATGCTTTTGTGCTCTTATCCGAACTGGTATCACAGCCGCGGTGCAGATCGGCATTGCAGGGATCCGCGGCATCATTCCTCCTGCCGCCGGCCGCAGGGCAGTCAGAAGTGCCGAGGTGAGCAGGGGCGATCTTGGTGTTCATTAATCCCGGGCCGTAGTCTATCACCGGCCGCCGGCGGCTCTGCCATGCAACTGCGCGAGACGCGTTCTGCTGTGGATCTTTCTAGATTTTGAAGCCTCGTGGGGGCAATGGACACGCCGCTGCCCTGCTGTGTCGCCAACTTCTTGCACGACGACCTTGGTGCTCACGCACACAAGCTCACCGCTGTACACCACTTCAGCTACCGAATCCGGAGAGACGAACATGTGTAGGACACTTGGCACTGATGTAAAGGCCATTCGCAATCCTACATACAAACGTCTCGTTGTCGCAGGGGCGTAGGCTGTTCGATCGACTTCGGCGCGATGGCGGCAGTGCGCGTCGCCGCTTGGGCCTGCATGCTGCTGGCGCTCGCTTCCGGCGCTGCGGCGGTATGATTGCAGGGCTGCGCAAACAAATGATGCACAGCCCACCATCTCCAAGATCGAATGCAGCATATTCACTCCAGCCCTGACCCACCTAGATGCACTGACGTCAAGCTCCTTTTGTTGCCTGCAGGGCACGACTGGCCCAGTCAACCCCTACCCCAGCTCTCCCAATGTCGGGCTGTTCGATCCTCTGCTGGCGAAGAAAGTGACCGGCAACATGCCGGAGCAGGCACGTGACGTCCAAATTTACACTCAAATCCCGAGTGCACACATGTCCAGGAGTTGCCCAGGATGCCCATTCATCGCAAATGTCATGTTCAAGGGTTTATACTTGCCTGTCGTGAATGTTGGCTTGCCTGCTGATGACATGTGCTGCAGCAAGTACCTCCCGGCAATGCGCGGTGCAGGTGCACCTGCAGCAGGGCATCGACCCGTCAGAGATGTGGGTCATGTGGTCCTCTGGTGACGCCTGCGTTGGGCTTGGTGACACCGCCTCCCCCTGCCAGGCTGCGGCTGCTGCGCAGCCTGCGCCAGTTGTCCAGTTTGGATCCAGCGCCGCTGGTCCCTTCACCCCAGTCACCGGGTGCGGCGAACAGCAGCATCGTCCCTTCTGAGACGGCTTGCCCTGCGCACCGAGAGTGCGAGGACCGAATCCTAGACATGTTTTGTTTACATGAGCATATGCAACGCGGCTGCTCGGCGGCGTCAGGTCGATGATTCCTGTTCCCCGCTTGCGCAGGACGACCAAGACGCACACCAGCATCTTCTTCGCGGACAACAACGTGAACAGCTCGACATACTTCCCCGACGCGGCCAACTAGTGAGTATCAGACGTCTCCCACTAGTTCGGTATCCCACCGTGCGCTTCACTGCCGCATGGCAATTTTGTGTCCTGTGGTGCATCCCGTGACGGCAGCGCGCAACAGAGCATGGATGACATACTGTCGATTCCTTACAAAAGTATGTTCTTCTGCCCTGCAGCACCTCGCCGGCACAGCACCTGGTCAAGCTGGGTGGACTGCAACCGGCGACCACCTACTTTTACACAGTCGGCGACGGCACGACCACCAACACGTGCGATTCTCCTCGACCAGTGCATGCCCAGTTCGACTTGCCTGCCATTTGAGCTGCAGACTCTGCTGCGCGCTGGGCAAGCACCCTGCAATAGAGTGAGTCGGCCTGGGCAAGAATGCATGAGCGCTCAACATGAGTGCGCTGCATGTATCCCGCTTGCAGGTCGCCCGTGAACAACTTCAAGACGCTGCCCGCGATCGGCGACCAGCGTCCCCTCGTCATTGGCGTCTTTGGTGAGTTAGGCTAGTGCCCTGCCGCCAGACGACAGGACTGTTGGATCCCTGCCAACGGCAGCACACGTTCAACATAGTTCGTGAAGCAATCTGGGAGAGCCTGGGCAGCAAGACGCTTCTCTCGAGTGCCATGTAAAACTGCTTGAATTCCAATTTGCCGCCGCGTGAAGGTGAACAAGACCGTGAACTTAGGGTTTGAACATGTGGTGTACAGGTGATCTGGGCGACACCGGCAACTCCTCCATGACGCTGCAGCACATGGTTGCCAACTCCCCAGACATCATTCTCAATGTCGGTGACCTGGTGAGCGCACCTGCAGTGTCCATGTTTATCGCCATGAGTGTCTCGCCTGGGGTGTCTTGTGCCGCCTGCCTGCACTGGGGACACAACCACCGTAAGTTTGAGCGTCTGGAGGTGTTGACCTGCCCGCTGTAAGGCATCATCGGTTGTCGACCGGCATTGGGTGCGTCAGTAATAGCTGCTGCAGTCTGTGGGGATCAGGCCTTCAGGGATAAAAACCGCATTGACGCTGGCTCTGTGCCTGCTGCAGAGCTACGCCGACAGGCACGCGCCGCCGCTGAACGCTACCTTCGATGCGCTCGCCAACGGAAAGAGTGAGCGCGCTTTTTCAGACTTTCTGCCGCTACGCCACCACACATCCCACCACTGCCGCCATCAGGCCACGTGTTGTGTAGCGCAGACTTCCTCCACACTCAGAACTACAATGAGAGCATGGTCTGACGGACTCTGCTGTCCGCCAGGGTATTCGGCCGCCAATGTTGTTAACGCCAAGAGCTCGGTAACGGACGGTCGCCGCTGGGACAGGTGCCTCACCATAGACACATGACGCTGAAGTCACGCTGCCGGACTGTACACTGGTTGACATGGAATGCTTCTGCCTGCATTAATTCAGGCTGTTGGATCCTGACGTTGTGGTCACCCATGCACAGTTGGCTGCGCCTGACGGAGTTCATCTTTAGCAAGGTGCCGCACCACTCTACCAACGGTGAGGCGTCAATGACGCTGTGGGTTTTGGGTTTGGATTCGCGTCAACATGCTGATGTGCGGCCTCTCCCTGCTATCCCTCCACCCGATTTTGTTCCTGATTTGTAGGCAACCACGAAATCGAGTTCGACTCAACCGGCAAGAGCTTCGAGGTGCGACATGCCGCCTGGCCGGTGCTCCGCTGCGCAGATGCCTGCCTGAAAAGCCACTTTTGCGTGCTGAGCAGGGGATTCTCCAGCACACCTGGCGACTGTGCCACCTGTTGGCCGGATGTCATATGCCGCACACTGGGAGCCTGACTTGATGTCTGACATGGATGCGCAGGCCTACCGGACGCGGTTCCCATCTCCTGGAACGTCCAGGAACCCCCTGTCGACCGGCAAAGTGACGTCGAACACCGATTTGTACTACAGGTGCGACACGCCAGGCTTAACTCAGCTGCCCTGCGGTCATACATAACCCATCTTTTACATGAAAACACCTGAGCTCGATCTGACTAGACTTTATTCTCTTCTACAGCATTGAGTTCGGCGGCGTCCACACAAGTGCGCCAAATCTCAAATGTTCACCCTCTTCAGTAGCAGTTGAATCACTGCGTACATACTCTACTTCGTGCTCGAATGCCAGCAGCAGCACCAAACTTCTTACATCTACATTAGTGATTCCACGGCCGACTCACATTGTGATGCATGGCTGCAGCGTTCCTCTCTCCCTACATCGACCACACGCCAGGTAAGTGACATGAAGACGCACATCCACACTCATGAGTTGGCCATCATCTTCAGTGCGATTTTGCTGCCACTTGAATGCCCAGCCTGTCGCTGAACACTTGACAAAGGTTTCTGAGGGTCTTGAGAGTTTTCTCTGCACCTGCTTCAGGCTCGCCGCAGTACAACTGGTTCATCAGCGACATGCAGTCTATTGACCGCTCCAAGACCCCATGGGTCGTAGTCATCGAGCACTTCCCCTGGTATGTGACTCGGGGCGGCGGAGACTACAGGGGCAACGAGTGCATGCGCCAGGTGCACAGCTAGTTCATGTCGCTATCGGCGTGCGGCTCAGCATGCTGCTGTGATTGTCGCCATCATCATGTGCACGCATGGCAGCAGCAGCCTTCCAGGCTGTTTTTGCCGCATTGTGAGAGGCAGCCTCGCTGCTGCTTATTTTTTGCCATGAGGACACCCTCTCACAATCCTTTGTGTTTCCTCGCGACAGTACTTTGAGCCGCTGTTCCTCAAATACGGCGTCGACTTTATGCTCAACGGTGCGCGCCTCATAGTCACATTTCATAGCACAACTGGCTGTCGGTGTCAAAGTCCTACGCACATGTTTGGCTTTGCTGTTTTCCTTTGCTGACCTGTTGTTGGTGTGATGATTGGCAGGGCACGTGCACACTTACGAAAGAAGCACGCCAATGTACAACTACGCTGCAAACGACTGCGGCACCACCAACATCCTCATCGGCGACGGCGGCAACGCCGGCTCCGTGTCTGACGGTGAGAACCCCCCGAGAACGTGTATAGTGCAGGACTTTCGTTACAGCTAGCAGGGCTCGTCTTAATTAGTGTGCAACACGGCTGCATAGCGTACTTTTCAACAGGTTCACCCTCGTCGAAAGCATGTCATGTCACTCCAGGATACGCTGACGGTGCACACGGCGGCAAGTGCCCGGGACCGGTCTCGACTCCCCCGGGTCTGGACCCTGGCGCGGACCCTGCCTTCAACTCCAATGAGGTGAGCAGTCCTTGGAGGGTGTTTAAGCAAGTGCAAGCAGTGGCGCAATGTGCGCGGTGGTGCATGTGCCACTTTCCCTTCGAGCCGCCGGCGGCGCGTGTCTTATGGTCCAACTAGCGCAACTCGCGTGCCAGCCCGTGCTGCCCCAGCCAGGCTGTCTTGGCAAGCCTCGCCTCCTGCGGATCCCTGAACAGCACAGCATCTCGCCGAGGCATCTGCATCTGCAACCATCTGCAACATGTTTCACCGAAGACTTTGTGCCCCTGCACCGCAGCTGAACTACCCGACGCTGGGCTACTGCAATGCCACCGCCACCGTGCCCGGCATCCCCTGGTGCCCCAGCACGCAGCCCGACTACTCCGCTTACAGGTGAGGAGTCGGCTGCAAACCCAATGACGCAGCATCTTCCGCTTCTGTTTTCTGTGATGTGGGCTGGTCGGGACGCCGCCCGCGCGGTGGCCGATGGCCAGCGCTTCCGCCGCTATAGGGCGACAACACCTGTGCAGCAGCAGCTGCGGCGGCGTCAGCGTGCCAACAGACAAGGGCAGGATCACCTTCAAAGCACAGTGCAGCAGGACTGCGGGCAATCGTTTTGGCCTGGAGGCGCATGGGCGAGGAGTGGAAAAGGCAGTCTCCTGATCAGGATGATTGGTGCGCAGGGAGCCGAGCTACGGGCACGCCATACTCACCATCTACAACAGCACCGTCGCCAAGTGGGAGTGGCACCGCAACCAGGTCTGCCATTTCACTATCACCATTTCTATTCTCTAAGCTGCGCGTCACGGCTTCTGGCATGATGGCGTTCCACCAGAGAAGCGCACATAGCGCTGTCAACGCGTGCGTGGCGGCTTGCAGCATAGAAGTTGCATCCTGGACATTTAGGTTTGTTTTCCTCTGCAGGATGACATTCCGACGATCACGGACACTGCCACTTACTTCGTCAACGTCACAGCCTGTCCGTGAGACTCCAGCCCCCTGCTTGCACCTCCACCAGCGCTCGAGCAAACGCCTCCCGCATTCCCGACACCGAATGATTTGAACACCAGCTGAGCTTGCCAATATGCATTTCATGTGCATCGGAAAGTCAGTGGCGGAACATTGCCTTGGACTGTGCTGTGCGTCGCTGGAGCAGTGCCGCCTTCTGACGTCGCTCCTCTCTCCGCCCTGCAGCAACCGCAGCTTTGGCGGGCAGCGCGTCGCGGCTGTGCCATCTGCGCCGCCGCCGGCCACCGCCGCGCCCACTTCGGCCCCCACTGCCGCGCCGTCCGCGGCACCCACCGCCGTCCCCACCGCTGCACCGAGCGCGGCGCCCACCGCGGTGCCAACCGCAGCGCCCTCAGCGGCACCCACCGCGGCGCCCACCGTGGCGCCGACCGCGGCACCCACCGCGGCGCCGACCGCGGCACCCACCGCGGCGCCGACCGCGGCACCCACTAAGAAGCCGAGTAAGAAGCCGAGTAAGAAGCCCAGCAGGAAGCCGACGCGTAAGCCCACGCGCAGGCCGACTCGCAAGCCCACGCACAAGAAGAAGCCGACCCGGGCCTACTTCTGGTGGGTAGCTCCACTGGTTCAGATGCTGGCGGCGCCATTGTATTGCTGTGGACAATTTTGGCTGCCTGAGAAGACATCACCTGTTTATGGATGCCACATTCACGACACTCTTGGATCCTTGCCTGCAGCTTCCGGCACAAGCGCTACAAGTTCAGCCACCACAAGTACCACCGGGTGCGCTTTCCGCTCCCGTAGTTTCCCATTCAGCAACGGAAATCTCGTGTTGAAATCGGGTTGTGAACGGACTGCCTCCTGTCGTGCAGTCACTCACAGATGAATCGCATATTTCTATTGCTGTTGGGCGCTCTGCCGTGTGCTGACGCCGATTTTACCATCTGACGTGCAGATCGCCGGCACCTGCTGAGCATCTTTTCGGGAAGATCTAATAGCAGCGCCGGCATCGTCCTCCAGGGTGCCTTGGTCAGCTATAGAGGGCTTGAGGCAAGACAGAACTGAGTTGTGCGCGGTGCGGCGGCGCATTGAGCGACCACGCAGTGCCGAGCGGTGCACTAGCAGTGATGACCCGCCTTCACAACTGAATCATCGCGCTGCTGGGGCCGTGATGTTGACACCATGCACAGGCAGCATGCGTATGCTGGCTTGAGTATGCAGGGAATTGCCACTGGTAGGAAGCAATTTGTGGGGCATTGAATTGGTTTGACTTTTTGATCTGCACATCAGTTGTCATCAGGATGGCAGTTCATTAGATCGGTGATCAACTGGACGTCAGTCTAAGCCCTAAATTCAATCTCAACCTGTGAGCTGCGCGATGCATCAGTCACACTCCGATGACCACCCATAGCTAGGTATTGTTCCTTGCCAATGCTTTGGCGGATACCGTTACGCCGTCAGCCGCACCACACGCCCGCGCGCCCACAAAAATGGTGGCTCGGCTCGGCCACGTGTTCAAACTACCTATGTGGACGATGCTGAACCGGGCTTGAATAAGAGTCCTGCTGCCTGCCACGGCTCAGGCAGGCAGACACGCTGGACCGACAGTCAGCCGGGCGCGGGCTCATGACCCACCCACAGTCTCTGCAGCTCCTCCTCGTGGCCGCCGGGTGGCAGCGCGCCGCCCCCGCCTTTCCGCGGCGCGCTGCTGCTGTCGCCACTGTTATGCTCTATGTCGTCTGACTGAGAGGCGCTGTCAGCCACGCCGGGCACCGCGTAAACTTCCCCGGCCCAGCTGAAAAGGATGAGGCCCGCAGACACGAGGCCTAGGGAGCAGAAGAAGAGCCAGGCGGAGGCGCCAGGGAAGCCCCCTGCAGGGTTGAGCGGCAGAGGCGGGGCGTCAGCGCAACCTGATAAGCGCCTGTGCTTGAGTGGTTGTTGTTCTTGACACAAGGCAGGCAAGGTGCGTCATGGTGCATTTGCATGCTGCAAGCGTTGCTAGCAGAGCCAAAGTCGATCCACAAACGCGTTGAGGGCCAGATGTGCACTGGCGTTCAGACAGGCGGCGTCCATGCAGCGGGGCTCACCAAACAGCACGACCCGGGCGGCCGCGGCCCAAAGGTCGGAGGATAGCAGCGACAGGTTGAGTACCGCGGCGCCGCCCAGCCGCAGCACCAAGGGCACCTACTGCACATGCACCACGTTAGGTGCGTGGCACTACGTTAGATGCGTGGCATGGGTTGTGGAAAATATTGGCATGATTGTGTTCCGGAAGAGGGAACATGAACGGAGGTTGAGCACAGCGCTCGATGCAGCTAGGCAAAGCAGTGGCAGTGTGATGCAGTGTGAGGCAACATGACGCACCAGCGAGTAGAAGGCCAGCATCGCGGCCACATACAGCAACAGCGGCCAAACCATCTGCACCGAGCAGTGACACCCATCATATTGAGATCCAGCGTCAGGGACAGGTGCCCGACAGCATGTGGCACTCGTTGAAGTGCTACACTCCAGCAGGGCGTGTGTGTGCAGGAGGTTGGACAGTCTATTTGGTCCCTCACAGGCAATCTGCTCGCAGGGCAGCACGTGCGCCCGCGCACCGGCCAGTCCCAAGGCGCCGCCGCCAGAGCCGCGTGCTCCACTGCCCCCGCCTGGACGGCGCTGAAAATCGTTCCGAAAATGCCGAGCAGTGCCAACAGCTCTGCATTCGACACGTCCCCTGCACGATGAAGTACCATAAGATTATCACGTCACCACATTGCTGACAGATTTGGGCAAGGTCCTGCTCACTTCTGACAAGCACAGCTAGAGAGGTGCTCGCCATCAAGGAAGCATCAGCGGCAGTGGGCATGCAACACAGCGTCGTAGCTGCCTCCAACATCGTGGAACGGACAACGCCACGCGCCTAGGAGGTATTCCTGCCCCACGTTGCAGCCGGCATACAGGCTGGCGCCCAGCAGCACCAGCGCGTCCCCCAGCAGCGCATGCGGGTAGTCCGGTTGCGAGCCGGCGCCGTCGGCGAGCACCTTGAAGGGAGAAGGTTTTATGTTGTAGGCTTTAGCTTGTTTGATACAATTCTTCTCGCACCCTGTAGGCCTTCTCAAAGGAAGCTATGGCAAAAGAAAAAGACGCAAGTCAATTGGAATTGGTCATATTGCATCATGCCTAGCCTTCTGGCCTGTAGAGGGGCTCCAGCGGGAGCGGTATGGGAAAGCATCGAAGCTGCAAAACGAATCCTGCAAAGAGCCAAGGAAGATAGAATGCACAGAAAATGCAGATAAATCGTAGACGAAAATCGCAAACGCCGACACACCAGCAGCGCCAGGCCGGCGAGGCAGACGCCGGCGCCGGCGCAGTGCGCCCGCCGGTACCGCGCCCCCAGCAGCAGCCACGTCAGCAACAGCACGCCTGCATGTCACGAAACATCATGCGGGGTGGCTGCTGGGAGCGCCTGGAGGTGTGCTTGGAAGGCGCTGATGTCAGGTTCCGTTGTGACCCTCAGAGACGCGCACAGTCGCAAATGCATCGTCGACAAAAACGAGCTTTGACAGGTCAACAGCATGCTTGTTGATATTTGAACAGCAATGATGAAGGGGAGGCCTGCATCGCACCTGGAATCGTCCAGCAGTCCAACGGCGTAACGCTGGTGATGGACGTGTACCGATACGCCTTGTTGAGCAAGAAGTTGGCCTCCATGTCGAACAGCGCCAGCGCCGCAAACCCGCCCAAGACTGAAAACCGAAACAGCTGCCGCCATGTTGGTGTTGCCGTGTCCCGCCTGAGGAGCCTGCCGCTGAAGCGCTGCCGCCGGCCCGCATCCGAGAGCAGCCAGCCGCCAGACGCAAATGCCAGGCCAGCATAAACCAGTAGCGACTGGGAGGTGGGCAAGAACACCCCCTGCATGCGAAGATTCGAACAAAACCTGATGTGATGGCTGGCCAGCATGCCGCAGGCTGCTCCCGCGCGTGCTCCCCTGTGCGCTGTTGTGCAACTCGCGCTGTGCCGTGCAGCGGCGGCGAATGTCCCCAATATCACGTCACCAATGGCATATTGATCACGCTTGATCACCTGTCTCGAAAGCCCCTCCGAGCAGCCGCCGACGGTCGCGAGCAGAATCGAGGCAACCTGTCCCAGGAGCGCCGCACGCACCCAGCCGGAGGCTACTGCTCGTTTCTGTTGCTGGTGCTGTGTCGCGTCGTCATGCAGCTGTATTGGCGATGTATCATCATGCGGTGGGCGAGTCGTCATGCGGTCGGCTGACTCGAGGTTGAGCTGACATGAGTTGCCGAGGAACGAACACGCAAATATTCGGCAACCGACAGCTCGATGTTACGCAGACGTGTGAATACAACTTATGTGTTCTATTGCTGTGAGGACGAGCTTGCAAATGACGATCAGCCTGCATTTGCTCAGTTGCACCAGCATCTGGCTTCGAGCTGACTGCGCCCCACGTGATTGTGCTCACACGTTGCATGTGGCAGCTTGCTCGTGCTGCATCAGGATCAGGACGAATCACGAGTTGGCCTGATGCAGCACCAGGCGTGTGACACAATCCGAAGAGCCCGTGGATGGGGTGTGCGCGCAAGGATAGCGGTATGTAGTTGCGGGGGCGCTGCCTACATTAATTTCTAGCAAACTTTCTACAGTATAAGCATGAGGTTCTAGAATTGGAATTGAGCGTGTGCCACACGCCACATGCTAGCACCTGCAGTGTGATGTTCGCCATGGTTAGAGCTGCCCATGGGGTCAGGTCATGGAATAGCACTCCGAAAACGCGCCGATGATCCGGCTCACGCCAACACGCCGAGCCCCGGAGCAGAGCCACGGAGCCGGCCCTCAACACAACTGCCATCTTGAGCTCGCCGTTCACGCCACAGCGTCCCAGGTGCCCGCCGCTGCCGTCTGCGCAGGGAGCCTCTAGCCTCGCGGCGCCCTGTCTGTCCTGACGGCGGCTCAGGCCGTCCGTGTGCCGGGTCCCTCAGGCCCTCACGTGTCGCTGGAAGCCCTTCTTGGCGTTGAAGGCCGACGGCCTGTCAGGGCAATCACAGCTTACTGCAATGAGCTGAGCCTCAACCACAGGTTTTGCAAGGCATGGGCGTGGGTTTCGTTCACGCGGTGGAGCTGTGTACCACATCGAAGCAGGGAGGATGCAATGTCGCGTGTGGGCAGCCAGCGTGTGGAATGGCAGCAGACAATAGTTCGAGCGTCATGGGCGCAACGTGCAGTGTCTCACCCGAACCGCTCTCGACACCGCCCTTCAAATGCCCCCATCATCCTCTGCACCACCTGCCGAGGATGGTTGCAGACGGTCAGTCCGATGGCCAGAACGAATTCTGCGACACAGAGGGTAATGTGCAGCTGTTGTTGGATCCCACAGGATAGAGCCCACACCGCCGCCACAGCGCAGGCTGCAGTGGCATGCTGCGCCGAGCGCCACCTCCCTAGAGTAGCAGACCAGATCTAGGGAACCAAAACACATCCTTAACGAAGACGGTGGCGAGCTGGCCGTACATTGACAAATTGCTGAATTACCTTTTTGGGGATGCAGATCGGATACGAGCAAAGCATGTATTTCAACTCTGCTCACCTCCTTGAAGAAGACGGTGGAGAGCTGGTCGTGCACCGGCCACTTGAACGCACACATGAATAGGAGTAATACAGCCTCTGAACCCTGCTTACCTCCTTGAAGAAGACGGTGGCGAGCTGTCCGTACAGCGGCGACTTGAACGCAAAGTCGATGCTGAAGGTGAGCCAGCAGCTGTTGTCGGTGGGCCCCGCCTCGAACTCCCACCGGTTGTCCAGGCTGCTGAACAGCGTGCTGTCCGCCACCTTGGTCAGAACCAGCTTATTCTTCTCCAGCGTGATCTTCGACGTGTACCTGCTCCGCCGCATGAGAACATGTCAAACTTGCCCAGTTGATGATGGAACATATTTGCCCAGTTTTTGATGGAAAAAACTTGCCCAGTTGTTGATGGAACATACAAGCCCACGTAAGCAAAATAAGCGACGATTAGGGCCACCTTGCAATCTCGTCTGCGTGGTTTTGTGCGGACCGGACCAGGGCACCTGCCGTCACTGATGCTGGCGCTGCGGGCGCTGGCACCGCTGTATCCACGCCCAAGGCAATGGGGCTGTCTTGCCCGAGGGCTTGCAGCCGGGCGCCCTCCGCCTTGGCACACCCTCCGGGCACACCCAGCCTCAGAGAACTTCTCACCGCTCAACGAAGACTTTGAAGCCGACCTCCAGCTCAGCCTCCATGTAGTCATCGCCCTGCCGCTCCATCACCATCGACCGCTCGCACCAGGGCACAAACTCCTGCGGCGGGAGGAGTGCGGGAAGCGTCACAAGCTTGCACGACTTTTCCCTGGCAAAGGCTGACTTGCACAGACGGCGGATGGAGGCCATGGAGGACATTCCCGCTCTCCTCTGAATGCGCGGGTGGATACAGCGTGCATGACGACACAGCATCAGAGGGTTTTGCTCACCTTGTAGTCCTCCACTTTGGATACCACCTCGTACAGCTGCTCTGGCGTGTACCTGCACCATGGCGCAATCTAACTTGAAATTGGCAGGCTCTAGCGTATTTCTGGATTCCATGGGACGATCTCTGTCAGCAGCCCACAGCACAGTCGACTTGCATAGGCATCCTCATCCTTCCGCTGCCGAGATAGCATTTGCTGTCCAGCCTACTAGCAAGGACGTTTGCCGATTGGTCGGCGCCACAGGCATGGTGTCTCCACGTCAGCACCGGATGTCGCAAGCTGTTAGTACTCACCCTATCAACCGCCGCTCCCTGTAGTGCTTTGACAGGTCGCTGCCGGAGCCCGGCAGGCTGAAGAACTGCCGTGCTGGCTGGAAGCCATGGAGGCTGATGGCTGGCTGTTGCAGCGGCGCAGGCAGCGGCGATGCTCGACTGTTTGCGTCCGGCTGCGCCAGCAGGCTGCATTGGCTGAAGGCGGCCGCGCAGGCGGCCAGGTGCTGCGGCTGACTCGGCGCTGCCCTGCCCAGGCTGCCTGACTGCTGCGCAAGCCGCAACAGCGCGCCCTGCCAGCGCATGTGCGCTGCTGCCTACCACGCTCAGAAGGGGGTGCACCAGCAGATTGGGCTAGAAATGAGAAGTGACAAACTCCCTGGGCCGAAGCTGCGTCGCAGGGCCGGTAGGTGTGTCCCACAAGCCCGTGACGACACACCGAGAAATCCTCCTCAAACCAGCAAATATGCCCGAACTACAGGCAACGCGGCGACTCGAAGTCTAAAGGATGGCAGGCTGTGCAGAGACTGGTGCCAAGTGACAGCGTCGGTTCAACTAATCGCGCGCAAACATGTTCTGGCCAGCTACTGTATCCAGGTCATTGCTCAAAACGCAAAAGCACACCCTAATTTGCTCTCATTCGCCATTTGCCGATCTGCAAGGATTCCTGAGTGCAGCCGAGCATACGTCAGCCCTCCTTATCAAGGCTGCGAAACTGATGCACGAAGGAGCTGCACTGCGCATCTGCAGCCCTGCCTGGGTTTGCTGCTGCATTGTGCCTCTAGCAAGACCTACGCTACATTTTGTTGCATTTGATCCTCGTCCTGCTCCTCGTTTGTTCTCGCGGGCATTGATCCAAATGGCGACCGCGAGTGCGGCATGGCCAGCGCTCGCGCAATCGCATGCACCATGCACACCGCCAGTGGCTACGGTGCGGCGAGGGGATGTGTCTCAATATTCCACATGCCTGCATGGCATTGTATATGGAATGGTGAGTGCTTTGCCAGCAAAGCACTCACCATTCCATATACAATGCCATGCAGGGTGCATGCCCAAAGCCGCAGTCACATCGGCGCTGGCGGCGCCGAGTCATGCGATGCGCCGATGCGGTAGGACCCGGCGGCAGCCAGAGCAACGGATGCAGCAGCGGCGGCCGAGAGGAGGCCGTCGAACAGCTGCTGCGACAGCAACGCAGCTCGGGCTCGATGAAAATTGGGTTTCTCAGGGAGGTCATGCAGCAGGAGCGAGATGACCCCTGGTGCGCTTGGCAAATCTAAGCGCCACGACGTCTCAGCTTTGGTAGGGCAGATGAGGCATGTCACGCCGGGCACATCGTGCTGCATGGAGCACGTGCAACTCAACGCAACCTGGAGGCTCTTTCCCTTGCAGGTACATTGGCTTTCAGACGAATGAGCGGGACTTGGAGTGGGAGGAGTCGGCGAGCATTCAGATGATGAAGCTGTACATTTCACAAAAGACCGGCAAGGTGGGTATGCCAGCTGCTTTTGTGTGCAGACCTGCCATGCTGCTCGATGCCTCCCGTCTCCTCGCTGTGTTTGGAGCGGCTGCAGAGGTTGTGAACATGCACCGTCAATGCATGGCGAGTTGTGTGACGACGTGCATCCGCAGTAAGGTGACTGCAGCCTTGCGGCCTTGCGGACGCGTGCTGACGCAGGACGTGGCGTGGGTGGACGAGCGGCTGAGGGAGCTGGTGGTGCTGCTGCCGGACATCGTCGCCAAGCTGCCAGTCTGCAAGGCGGACCTCATTCTGGCGCTCGCGTCCGACACACAGGTTTGAAATAGTAGATTTGATAAATTAGTCTCGCTGAAGTTTCCTCCGTTGAAGATTTTCAACCGAAAGGAAGCATCGACGTCTGCGCACATGCAGCTTAAGCTTTGTGACAGCCTGTTGCACGCACGTCATGCCATTCTGGCGCAAGTGCCCGCACGCTATCAAGTGCGGGCGCAGCAGCTAGGCATGCGGTACCCTTGCCCCTCGCATGCAGTGCAACTCTCCCTCGAATTCCCATTGAGTCGCTCTCCACTCCATGACCGTCACACCCGTTTGTGGCTGAGCACAATGCTTTCTGGGCGCGCCCGCAGCGCGTTGCGCAGCGGCTGATAGCGCTGGAAGGGGTGCTGCCGGGGGTGGACCTGTCGCGGTTGGTGTCGCGCTACCCAGCGCTGCTGCTGGAACACACCGCCGCCGGCGTCCATGCCAAGCTGGACGCCCTCAGGTGCTGACTCACCATGAGGGGTGTGAAACGGACCTATGATATCCCTATCACAATCATGGACATGCAAATGGCAGCGCTTGTGGCACGCAACTCTGTGTAGACAGCGTCAAGTGGTTGAGACGGAGGTTGACAAAGCTACTGTACCTGAGAGCCGACAGTCCGTTGAGTTCCCGCCATAGGCATGCTGCTGCCCAGTGCAAAGGCCGCCTGGCGGCCGCAGCAGCTAGTGGACGCTGGGCCCGTGCCGCTGTACGACGGCAACTCTGTGTATTGATATAGCGGCACGGAGGTGCTGCCGGAGGGCTCGCGGCCGGAGCGACTGGCGGAAGCGGAAGCAGTGCTGCAGGCTCATGATCGGGCAGGGTCTTGCAGCTGGTACCTTGCGACACATCTGCGCCTTGTGAGTTGACGCGGACGACGTCGCAGGAAGGTGCTGCCGGAAGGCGCGCGGCCGGAGCGGCTGGTGGAGGCGGAACCGGTGCTGCTTGACGTGGACATCGGGGCGGTGCTGGCGGAGATCCGGCGGCTGCTGCCGGGGCAGGACGAAGTCAAGGTGAGCGGGTTGATGGTAATGACGGCGTGCGGCCCAAAAGGCTTGTTTTTGGGTCGTGGATCCTGCAGGGCAGGCGTGGCTGTCAGGGTCTCTAAGTGGCACGGCGTCAAAAAGAGCAGGATGCTTCCTGTTGAATGAAGTTTAATTCGAATGTGATGCCCCTGCGCAGGTCCTGATGCGCAACCCCAGCGTGGTTCTGGACATGAGTGCGTTCAAGATGGGGAGTTCGTTGCAGGACACGCAATGACATGATACCCAACCCCGCCACCTTGATTGAAAAAGGACGTGACGGTGGGGGGAAAGGAGCAGGGGAACGACAAGAAGACAGCGAAGGGAATGAGTGGCGGATTTGGGTCGAACGAGATTCACGAACGCTGCTGTGGTAGTCATGACCCTGATATCGACGTGCTTGGCAGAGTGATGGCAGGGTATGTGCTGCATGTTGTTACAGATCCAAAACACACACATCGAACCGAGAACCCTTGGGCACGTGCAGGCAAAAGGATGGCACTTCTTCATGGCCATCATCGCATGCATGGTGGCGAGCGCGGGCAGACTGAAGCACTGATGCACCATTGGACAGGAGCAGCTCAGACCCCGAGATCGTGCAACACGGAGGGCAGCTGACGCGCAAGGCTGCTGAAACAGACGGTGGATCGACGCGATTTCGCCACTTCATGTAAAACTTAATCATGTGATGCTTCCGTGCATGCCGGGCCCACAGCGGCCGCAAGACCCCTCCACCCCTCAAAACATGGATCCGTCTCGTCCTTTCGAAACACAAGATTTGTCGCGCGCCGCCCAATGAGGAAGCCCGACAGGGCTGCACAGCAGCTGCCTGCCGCTGCCTGCCGCGCGTCACCCTCGTTGCCCGCAGGCGCTGCCAGCCAGGGCCAGCGACGCGGCGAAAACCATTTTCTCGAGTGGGTGTGTCACCCCAGCTACCGCGACCGCGGCAGCGCGTTGGTGTCGAAGGCACTGCCGCCCGAGGTGACGGGGCCGCCGCCGCCGCTGCCCGCGCGCGACACGATAGCAGGCCGCTCCACCCGCGGAAAGTACGCCGCGCTGACCTGCGCGTGCGAAAGCACCTGTTTCACCAAAACCCGACAGAGCCGCTATAAACTGCTAGACGTCATGCGTAAGTGCAGCCGATTGGGACAGCACAACGAATATGATGCACACCTGAGGCAGGCCGCCGGAGCCGGGCTGCTGGAAGCCGGCGGAGCCGGACGGCGGCGTCGGCTGGAAGCCGGATGCGGCAGATGCCGCCGCCGGCTGGAAGCTGCCGCTGCCGAAGCGGGCGCCGCCGCCGCCGCCAGAGGCGCCAGGGCTGTCGCGCGGCGAGGCGCCCAGCATCGCATGCAGCTGCGCGGCGGCCTCCGCCTGCGCCGCGCTGGACGTGGGCTGCGGCAAGGAGGCGGGCGCGCCCGACAGCCGCGCCAGCAGCGCCTGCGGTGTTGTGGACAGGCTTTTGTGAGGTCCGATGTCCAGGTGTTTAGAGGGGGTCAAGCGGCACGTGACAGGCAGGGGACTACAACGGAGAAAGGCTGTTGAAAGCTGAAAGAAGCTGCTCCCAGGCGCTACGTCTGAGAATGCTCAGGATGAACTGTCATGCAACTGCCGCGGGCGGCTCTACCAGACAATGCGGCAGGGTACGAAGAGCGCGCAAGGGTACCTCTGCGTTGCCGCGGCTGGCGGCCGGGCGGAACGCGGATCCGCTGGCAGGGCGCGCCTGCGGCGTGCCGCCGGCGGCGGCAACGCCCCCGACCAGGCCCGCCAGTTCCGGGTGCGCCTCTGCCAGCCGCTGACGGAATACCTGCAAGCGGGAGTGGACTGCAAAATCTCATGCATGAAAGCTTTGTGAATCGCATCACAACACACCCTGCATTTAGTGTTGAAAGATGGCAGAATCAAACCACAAGCTCGTTGGTTTGTGCAGGTTAATCATGCAATATGCGGTATTTATCATTCTGCTCGAAGTCCAGACAGTCGTCTTGCCGCGTGATGAACATTGGGATGCTCCCACCAAGCTGCTGTGCCATCCAGCTCTGTACATCATTCGCCCTCAGGCAGGCAGCGCCTCGCCGCCACAGCCATTGGGGCAGCAACAGAGACATGTGGAGCGTCGCAGGACACACCGCCATGGTGTCGCGGCCGGCCTGCTGTGGCTGCACGCCGTTGCCTAGGGCGCCGGGCGGCGGCAGCATGCCGGTCAGTGCCGCCAGCGTTGCGGCGTCCAGGCCGCACGACTGCGGCAGCGCGCCGGCGGCCTGCATCGACGCCGCCGCCAGCGCCGCCAACTGCGCACCACGTGTTGTTTGACAAAGTTGTTATAGGGTTTTCACAACCTCAGCGGAAAAGGTGCGTGGCTCTGCTGCAAAGTGCAGGGCGGCTGGGCTGCGAGCGGATGGGTGTGTGGGATAAACGGGCGGAAAAGAGGATTCATGTGAGAAAATGTACGGAAAGCAACCAAGGAGGCACCTGCTGCTGGATTTGCTGCTGGTTCTGTGGGGTGGTGGGGTCGAGCTTGACCTCCGCCGCCTTCATGTTGGCGTGCATCGCCACAAAGTAGTTCAGCTGCAGGAAGCACAACGCTTTCATTTGTGACCACTTGTGACCATTTGTGCCTTTGCTGGCATTTGTGCCTTTGCTAGTGTTCACAATGTATTTGCTGGCAACCAGTCGCGGCACAAAGCGCAGCTGGTGTACACAAACACATGAAGGCCATCCCTGCAGTCTGACCTTGCACTGGTCTGAAACAAGCAGACTGATGCACCAACGCAGACTGATGCAGGCAAAGGTTTCCAGACACTTCAGATTCAGACGCGGATTTTGACATATCACACTTGTAACCAGTACAGACAAGAGTCACCATCTCGGGCGGCATGCGGTGCGACTGCTGCTGCAGGATGGCCTGCAGCCCGGCGGCCGTCATGCCCGTCCCCAGCAGCCCCGCGATGTCCGGCGGCCCCCCCGCCGGCGGCCGCCCGACGGGCGTGCCGCTCTGGTAGGCGCCGCTACCGCCTGTGCGCGGACATCGATTCGTTCGAAGGATGCGCTGGTCCCCTTCTGCACGTTCTGCACAAAACCCAGGGCTTGGAAGGCGCCGCTGCCGCCTGCCACGCCGACAGATGCATGCAGCAGGTGCACTGGTGTTCTTCTGCGTGCTGAACATGAGCCAGCATGCCGGCATGCCAAGTGAGGTTGCAGCAACAGCCGGCTGAATCAACCTGCTTCGTGCATCTCATGTGCACCAGGCACATGCCTCGGCATTTCTGCACAGCCGTGCGGCTGCTGAGCAGTCCAGTGCCTTGCAGGAGGGCAATCATAAAACGCACCGCCGAGGTCGCTGCTGGTGCGGCGGCCCATGCCCTGGCTGTAGCCGCCCTGCTGGAACGCCGTCGGCGTCGACGACGTCGGGGAGTTGTCCTGTTGCATGGCAGCCAAAGCCTCAGTATGGCTCGAACTCGATCTGCATCGTTGACTGTTGATAGCCATCAACGATCAATAACATGCAACCTGTGGCCGAGTGATGGAACCTTTGACGCGATGACAAACCCAAGCAGCATGGCAGCTGCTGCTGCAGAATAGCGGCTCTGTGAGCAGTAGGTGCAAGAGAGGAGACGATGCGCCAGCAGGGCGCAGCCTTATTCAGGACCCGCTGCTGTCAGGCAGCCTGCTGCACTGTACTGGGGAGACTTTCACAGTGCTCAATCCCGATCGAGAGGGCCGGATGTTGCCGGCGCCTTTGTGCCAACAATAGCGCCGACAAATGCACGGCAGCTGGAAGTACCTGGGAGCCGTGGGAGATGAGGGGGGCGGCGCCGGCGTCGAGGCGCAGCAGGCCCTGCAGGTGGTGGCTGGCCAGCAGGTTGGGCAGCCCCGGCCAGGCGCCCGCCGTGAACGCCGCCAGCCGCGCGCGCGCCGGCGCCTCCACCACCCACGCCACCATCATCACCTGCGGCCAACAGCCCCAGTGTTTCCCGACAACTGACGCGGTCAGCGGCGCCGTTCGAACTGGGCAAGCTGCGTGGCACTGCAGCATGCATGGACATGACACTGCGCGCTGGCACTAGCGCAGATGTGGCTGAGCAAGCCTGGTGTAATGTACTGCGCCACTGGCGCACCTCCTCAGCCGACAGCACGTCGACGCCCGCCGCGGCGCCGCAGCCACGGCTGTGCGACACGTCTGCCAGCAGCGCCCTGCGTCGCACACGCAGCAGCTCGTCACGACACTGAAGAAGGACGATAGCAGAAACAGGCGTGCTGGCACGAGCGACTCAAGGACACGCAGACGCACTTCGAGTTCGGACATTTCTGCAAGATGGCAGCAGGCGGCCATGGCGTGATGAGGGGATGATGCTGGTAAACTTTTGCAGAGCGCAGCACGCATTGCGTGGCCCGGCAAAGCAGCCGCACCGGCGGGGCAGCGAGGGCAACGGCAGGCCGTGCGCCTTGGCGCGGCGCATAATGGCGCGAAACCAGCGCTGCACCACGTTGGGCGCGCTTGTGTTGTAGTCCACGCCGGAGGCCTTGACCACCTCCCGCGCCAGCAGGTACCGCTCGTCCGGGATGTTCTGCAGCAGGATGGAAGGGTTTAAGGAAAGGGTCGCGACGTGTCTATTCAACAAGCTTTCAATGCTGTAGTCCACGCATGAAGCTGTGACCACCTCCCGCGCCAGCAGGTAGCGCTTGTCTCTGGAGTTCTGAAGAACAGTTGAGAATTTGTGTAAAAGTTCGTCCAATGGTAGCTACGGACTGGTAGTGTGTCGGCTTCGGCATGTAACGTCGAAGTCCGTCGCCGGCTTCAGGATGTAGAATCACACATACGTATGCGGTGCGCCGTGATTACGATGCTTAGCATGTTCAAAGGATGATTAATGATTCGGCAACAGTGATGCTGCGGCAGCCATCCGTCGACGAGACTGCTCGCAGCAGGAGCAGCAGCGAAACGTCAGAGAAAGTTCACTCGCAGTACAGCCCGGTCTCCGATTCGGCAACCCACTGGCGGGTGGAAGATGCGGCGGCGCAGGCTGACGCCGGGCGAGGCGGGCGCCAGGTCCACTGCCCTGTCCTCGGCGCAGATCAGCGCCTCGCCTGGCCCGTTCAGCAGCGCCCGCTCGTCCCTGAATATGGATTGGTAGGTTGTCATCTTCAAAGGCGCGGCCAAGAACGTCTCTCTGCGTGTGGGGTCAAAGCTGACAGGATTCTTAAGGCCAGGAGTTTGCAGGCTCTGTAAACCGTTTGGATGTCCTGCCTGCTGTGGCCCAACCAACCAACTTGACTGTGATCAGCCAAACCGGCAAGATTGCTCACCAGGCGGAGCGTTCGAAGGTGGGCGGCTGCCGGTCCCAGCGCGCTGCCGCCGCCGCGGCGTTGGCGGCCGCCGCGGCGCGCGCGGACTCGCCTGCCGCCGTCGCCGCCGCGGTGCTGGGCCGCCGCTTGCCGGGCCGGCTCTCCGCCGCGTCCTCATTTTGACTCTGAGCAAGGAGCATAAGATTAGCGCCTTGCAAACGCTGCGGCGTTGGAGGCAGTAGTCGCTGCAGTATATGTAGGGCCTTGCAGCAGCTCGACATCCGGCACTACACAGCATGTCTCTGGGTCGCTGACTCACGAGAAGATCAAGTCAGACAGTCAGACACGTGCAAGCAGTACCTGCTTGGCGGCGGTGGGCTTGCGCTTGCGGGTGCTGTGGCGGGCGCCGCCGCGGTCCGAAGCATGCCACGCCGCGTCGCAGCTCGGGGAGCAGAACTTCTGCGCGACGCCGTGACAAGGGTTGGCGCTTCCAATGAACGAAGACCACGGACAATGCATGCACATACTGAATCAATGGGTCGTTGGGATTTATACGGCTCATGGTCTCCATCCCGTCAGGCCACAACCTCTGGCGGCCAGCACACACCAAGACTTTCGGCCCTGAAGCCAGGTTGAAGAAGCCAGAGACAAAGTCCGGGAGCAGCGTTGTTTTGCCATACTTTATTAAGCAAAGCCGCAGCGCACCTTCTTGTCGCCGAGATCCTCGGTCAGCGCGTCCTCTGTGCAGCCGGAGCTGGCCGCGGCGGGCGGCGCCGCCACCGGCCTGCCGCACTGGGCGCACCCGGCGTCGGCGTCCGCCGCGTGGCCATTGGGCGTCGCGGCGGCTGCGGAACCCGCCGCCGGCGCCGCGGAGGCGTCTGTTGCGGGCGGCGCCGGCGGCGGCATCTGCAGCAGGGCCGCGGGGTCAATGCCCGCAGCGGCCGCCCAGTGCAGCCCCCCGGCTCCGTGGTGCTGCTGCTGCTGCTGTTGATGCTGCTGCTGCGGCGGTGGCGGGTGGCTGCTATGCCCATGCGTGTGGCCGCCGCGGGAGCTGCGCCGCCCGGTGGGCACCTTGCCGCCGCCGCCGCTGTCGCCGCCGCCCGACGGCGCGCGTGCCGGCGATGACAGCGGCGTCACAGGATCCGCCGGCGGCGGTGCCGCGAGGAGAACCGCCTCCAGCGCCGCCAGCGCCTTGGCGCGGGGCGCCTCGGCGGCGGCTGCTTCCAGCGCATTTGACGCCGGGTCCGGCAGCTGCTGCCAGGCAAAGCCGGGCGCCAATGGCGCGAGCACGTCGGCGCTCAAGCCGCCCAGGGCGACGGCCTCCTCGGGCTCTGCGATGCAAAATGTGTCCGGTGAGCCTCCAGCTGACAAGGCTGAGAAATGCTGACTGCAGTGCTTTGGCTGGGTGAGTGCATCCGGCAGCGCACCTGCTGGCCTGCTGTGCCGAGAATCAAACATGGAACCGCAACCAACATTTCCGGTTCGAGGCACTCAGCATGAATTTCAGGGTCCATTCAGCGTTGCCGCCGCATCTGCACGTCAGACTCACCGTGCAGCGCCGCCGACTCGTCCGCCTCCAGCCGCTGCGCCAGGGCCTCCAGCTCTGCAAGCTCGGGGTGCACAAAGATGATGGCGCCGGGGCCGGCGCCCGCCGCGTCCGCCGCCTCCAGGCTGACGATCTCCGAGATGAGCTGCGGCTGCTGCGGCGGCGGCGGCGGCTGCTGCGGCGGCTGCTGCGGCATTGGTGGATGCTGCGGCGCCGGCTTTGCCTCGGCCGGCGGGGCTGCAACGGCTGTCGACGGCTTGTCCTCAGCCGCCGGCGATGCGTGCGCCGCCTGGCCTACCAGGACGGAAGGGTCCGCCACGGCCACCCCGCCATCTGCTGTGCCGCTGGCGGCTGTGGTTGGCACCGCAAGGGCTGGTGGGGCGGCGGCCGGCATGGGGGCTGGCGCCGCGGCCTGCAGCACCGCAGGCGGCAGCACGACCGGCGCCAGGCGGCAGGCGTCGCGGTTGCGGCCGCACAGCACAACCGCCTCGCCCGCCGGCATCACCTGCGGATGCCGAAGTCTTACTCCAGGAGAGCTCGCAAGGACACATGACAGCCACAGACACATTGCGCCCTGCATTTTATCCTGCGACAACTTGCGTTGATGTCCACCAGCAATGCGCAAACGACTCTCGCTCACATTCGAATGTACGAGTGCTGCGCCAAGATACGTCACAGCGCAAAAACTTCTATAGCGTGCTTTGCAGGACGAAATTTCGGACGCAAGATCACCTGGGAGACAGCGCCGCGGGACAGCAGCGCGGCCCGAGCCGAGTGCAGGGCGCGCATGTGGCGCACAAACACGCGCTGCACCGTGCCCGCGGTGTTGGGTTTGCCGTCCTCGCCCTTCTTCGCGTCTGCATGTCGATGGCAAAACGAGTCACGACAGGAGCTGTGAGGTCGAGGAGGCAGGACCTTTCAACGCCATGTGGCGCCGCGCGCAACCTGCGAGAAGGATGCATGCATGCATGCATGCTGACGGAGAAGTTCGACACAATTCAAACACATGCAGGCAGTGACAGGACGACCAGATGGAGAAGATGCCACGCCTGCCAGCTGGCGGGCATGGATGCACAGCAGCGCCTCGAACGGCAGGATGGGCACCCGCTGCAGCCGGCAGTAGCGCGCACGGGCGTCCGCTGCATACGAGAACCACTCCGCTGCAGCCCAAAGGATTGCCAATTCAGCCGATGCCCTTTTGTTCTGTATGCGCGTGTAGAATGGTGGGAGCGCCATTGAGTCACATCCTGCCTCCTCCAAGCGACTGGCTTCGGACAGCTCACCCATGGCAAAGTTGGCGGCCTCGCCGATGCAGAAGCCGTTGCTGAAGCCCGAGTGGTAGGAGCGCGGGAAGGTGACAATGATGTCGCCCGGCGCCTGCACCAGCCTGCACACCTTCACGCCTGCGCACACAGATGAACAGAAACTGCTCAGCTGATGCCGCTCTCACTCAGTGCACATCTCACCGGCAGAACACAAAAATCGAGATGCTGCTTACTGCTGATCCGCTCACAAAGCATGCTTCTGACCTGGCGACTGCACAGCGCTGCTCCCAAATGCACGTGCTGCCGGAAAGGAGGATTCACGGCGCACCTGCATCGAGCAGCAGGCGCGGCGAGAACATGGTGGTCTTGCGCAACAGGTGCAGCAGCGCCAGGCCGCGCGCTTCCACCACCGACTTGCCCGCCGCCATCGCCGACTTGATGGCCGTTGCATACACCTGCAGCCATCCAAAGCACTAATCGGTAATACTTCTTGGATAAGATCGCTCACAGTGAAAACATCCTAGGCTCGGTTGTGTGGATCTATCGTTTGAGACACACGGCTTCACCTGTTGCTCGCAAGGGAGGCAGCTGCTGTGGAAAGAGAGACGGCATGTGCTTGCCTGCTCGATGGCCACCTTCTCGAATGCATCCGCGGCGTCAGCAGGCACACCATACCACGTCTTTGCCGCGCCCAGGTGCTGCAGGAATGAACATCCGGGACTCAAATATCATGATCGTCTTCTCAACAGCCAACTGCACTCCATGTCTTGAGAAGCGGAGGCACACTGTCAAGCAAAACCCACTTGTTCCAATGCAGCCAGGATGTGGCAATTTGCGTTTGATGTTTATTCTGCACCTGGTAGTTGATGGAGTACAGGTAGTGGTCCTCCACGTGCCACGCAAAGGTGGCGAACAGCATGCCCAGGTACAGCATGGGCGACGTGACGCCCGGAATGTCCGCACCCAGCACCCGCAGCACGCTCTCCCCATCCCGCGGCAGCGCCTGCACAGTGCAAAATGTGAGTTATGTTAGGAAGATCCCAGCTTCCTTCACTCGTCACTCGAATGTACGTTTCGGATGACTGCTGGCTTGCTGACTGCGGAGGGCAGACAACAGCGCCGTGTCTGCTTCCAGCAGGGCCGCTGCCGGACGGCACCAGTGTGGGCTCCCTCTGGCGGTGATTGTGGTGCGGCACAGCATGGCGCCCGCACATGGAGGCTTCTGCCAGATTTTGACTAGCGCTCCTGCAGGGCGCGCCTGCAGGTTCCAACGGGAGGAGCCGAGCGGGTCGCGGCTGTTGCGGGCGCTGAAGGCGGAGCCCTCCACGTCGTTGCCATACTCCACAAAGGTGCCGTCGTGCTGCTTGCGCGCCCGCCAGTACTCTGTCTGCCGTGTCACAGCAAATTCCTCGCCAACAGGACGCAAGTGCAACCGTCAGTGTGTTCCTTGCATGCAGCCGGCGCTTAGGATGAAGCAGAAGCGGTACTATTGCGGGGACGCGGAGCTGCAGCAACAGGGAAGAATGACGCCGAACGCATCGCACACCTCGACAAGACGGGCCGGCAGGCTGCCGGCGCAGCCAAAGCGCTTCTTGGCAAACTCGTCCGCCTGCCGCTCAAAGTCTCCGACCGTGAACTTCCTGCGGGGGATGCGGCACAAGAAAGCTCCTCAGTCGGCAGCACACACAGCAGGTCAGCAGGTGCACATGCGCCGCATGATAATTGCTGGAGTTCGTGATATGGCATCGGCCCTGCCTCCACTTGACCTGGAAGCTAGCAGCGTCAATGGTTTTATGTAGGCGGCGACAGCCTCACCGGCTGCCGTCGTTGAAGGGGTTGATGCTTTCGAAGGTGGACCAGTCCGGGTCCGCCAGCACCTGCTGCCGCGTGGTGAAGCGGAAGCCCTTGCCCTCCACGTTGCTGAGCACCATGCCGCCCGGCAGCACCGGCGCCACCGGCGGCACGATCTTGCAGATGCCTGAGCACAGTGTCAAGGCGGTTTCGGGGGCGAGATTAAGCATGCGGTGGTTCAACAGATTCTGAGAGACTGCCCGAACAATGCAGGGCACTCGCGGAACACATGCAGCCAGGTCTGATACTTGCAATGCGTCATATGGCTCGATGTTGCCGGCAAAAGCGCGCGCGCACCGTACGTGGCCGCCTCGCCCTGCATGGAGCGGATATACGCCAGCGGGTCCTCAAATTGTTCCTTGGTGGGCCGGAAGGTGGGCCCCTCCGGCAGACGGTCCAGCCAGGCGGCCTGCTGCTGGTGGAAGTCCATCATCTCCGCCTCACGCTGCGCAACGAAACCATGCAGTCAGGCAGTCGGCGCACAGAGGGTACTCAGCTGCCGGCCTCGGGGGCGATGGAGCTGTGTGAATTCTGAGCAGCAGCAGCTTACACCCTTACTACCGTTCCCGCGGCTGCGCAATTGCACTCCTTGCGATTTGAAAAGAACCTTGTTTGGATTCCAGGCTGGATCGTTTGAAGACCAGCTCAGCTATGGTGCACGGCCCCATTTCGAACCGGCTGTGGGAAGGGCGCTGCCATCTAACGACCACACTGCCGCCATGCCTGCCAGCTTGATCGCCGGCGACAGGCACTGCACCAAGCCTGCAAGTCAGGGGTGACTCAAAAAACGGCTGCAGCGGAGGGGTCGGGCGCGCTCACAGGCACAGTGAAGTCCTCTTAAACAAGTGCTGGCTGCAGTGCTGGGCAGGGCAGAGTCACCGGAGACTGCGCCGGGCGCTGACAAAGTCACTTGGCACGTGGTGCCTGTGTGTTTGCTTGGGCCTCCCGCAGCAGGGCTGCACCCGCGTGCAGGCCAGCCCTGGGTGCAATTATTGAGATAGCGAGGACTGCGAAGGCAAACACGGCCCCGCAGGCCCCCCTCGCGGCAGGAGTCCTGCCGGTACGGCAGTCCCAACTCCGAGGCGCAAGGCTGGGAGTGCCGGGCGTCACTGGCGCGGATGGTGGCCCAAAAGACACGAGATCGATCCAGCGCACCCAGATGCTGAGCGTTTCGGATGAAGCGGCAGGCGCTTGCTGCGAGGCAGGCTGCTGCACTTGTCGGGGCACGCTGACAAGCACCGGAAGGACCCACCTTTGCCTGCTTGCGCTGGACGGCCCGGTGCCGCTCGGCCTCGGCGCTGCGCCGCCTGAGTCGAGCGGCCTCGGCCTTTGCCTGCGGCCATGCGACACAGCCTCTCGGCGCCACTGCACTCCCGGGAGGCGCCTCACAGGAAACTCCCTCCAAATGCGGCAATCAGGCGCTGGGGCGCACGGGGCGCAGGGGCCGCGCACGCACATTGAGAGGCAGCTCCCACCTGTACTTCGATGCGCTGGAGATCTCGCCGCACTTCGCGGTCCTGAGCCTCACTGGTCATTCCTTGACACGACGAAGGTGCGACGCCAACCCCCAGCAAGCCCGCTTCCGCCCGCGGCCTCCTGGTCTCAGAGGTACCAGTTTGAGTGCTAGCAGTCTCGCATCGGGTGCTTGCCGCCGTCAAACACAGCGAGCCGCTGCGCACGTTACTGCTGCGCGTTGGGCAGGTGCAGCGCAGAGTGGCAAGCCCTTGACGTTGATCGTCAGCCCGGCGGCAAGCTGGCAGGATGCTGCACCCCCGAGAATGGATTTGCGCTTGCGCGGCAGCCTACAAGAGTGCTGCACTCGGCCTGTGCACGATTTGCTTTTGCCGAAATGCAGCGGACGCTAAACCGAATCCCGATTCGAGGTGCATCGCCACAGCCGAGCTTTGCATTGCGCGGCTGCAAAATATTGCAGACCGCTCCATTCAGCTGCACAAGGTCGTCAGGCAGTCCTGGCCAGCGGCTCTCATTCGCCTGTGCATGTGGTTGACAGGGCTCATGCCTGGCTTGTACTGAACCCATGTGCAGAGCATTGTGAGGAGGCCTCGGGATGCCGCGGCCCGCCAAGGGGCTGCTGCAGCGCCTGCCGAGTCTGTTGGTGCGCGGCCATCGCTCCTCTCACCTGGCAGGCGTTGTGTAAAGCAATGCGCACGGTGGACTTGTGTCATCAAAGCGTTCCAGCCGGTAAGCCCGGGACCTAAAGATCTGAAGATCACTAAATGTCTCTTGCAGGTGGTACTACTATTCTTCGCCGCCCTGGCCGGCTACACGCTCTTCCTGCAGCAGCGCCTGTCAATCGATGTGCGCCGCGCTGCCCGTGTCTTGTACCGCATTGTATCAGTGTCATTTGTCCCGCGTGCATCCTGAAACTCGATGCACGTCTTGGAGGTGCACCAGCGATCTGTGAACTGGCGGATCGGACCATGAAATTGTGGCTGACCGCAGGCAGAGCCGCGGATAATGCGCATGCATGGCAACGGCGGTGGTCTGAGCGACCAGAGTATGCACATGCAGTATGAGGTGGGCTGCTTGCCTCGGCCGCTCAAGTTCCGACCCACGCTCGCTAATTTCGACTATTTTTGAGAAATGTTTGCAGCCGCGGCACGTGTGCCATCCGCCACAAATTGACAGTGAGCTTGCTGTGGCACGTGGCGTCCTCGGATTTGGGCAGAGATGACGGTTCTATGCGGGCATGCAGCTGGAGCGGGTGGCCGGCAAGACGGAAGACGGCAGGGATGGCGACGGAGGAAGCGCCTCTGCGGCCGCACTGGTGCAGAAAACGGCAAAGCTGGCCTCGGAGGTGGCTGGGCTGGCATGGGAGCTAGAGGAGAAGCAAGACCGTCTGCAGAAGCACCAGGTGGGCACACCACCTTTTGGGTAACGCCAAACGACTGTGCAGTGCTGCGACCTGCAATGGTCCCATGACCAGTGACTGAATCCAATAGCGTGTACTGTGCACGCATGCTGTCACAGTGTGTCTCGATGTGGCAAGACACGAATTTCAGCAAGATCGTGTGTATAGAATTAGATGCCAACTGGCAGGTTGTGCGGCCGCTGCTTGTGGACAAGGACCAGCGGCAGCAGCAACAGCAGGTGCAGCGGCAGCAACAGCATGGGCAGCAGCGGGCAGACGGGCAGGTCAAGCAGGAAATGCAGCAGCGGCAACAGCAGCAGCAGCAGCAGCAACAGCAGCAGCACCGGCAGAAGGAATCGGGCCAGGTGGCAAAGGCGGCGGATGCCGCCGCAGCGCCGGCAGCCGAGGACTGGGAGGGGTGAGCTATCTGCTGTACTTCACTCTGTGCCACATCTATGTGGCATGCAGCTTGCCGCCTTGCTGTGCAGGAGTCGACTGCATTCGCCCTCCCATTCCCTCCACCTCTGTCAACCACATGAATGCCGTGTTTTCTCCAATGCATGCTCTACTGCCAGCAGGCCCACCCCCAGAGTTTCCTCATCACGGCTTCACCCCACCGCGCTCACCCCACCCTGAAACCCGCTTTCCTGCCGTCTCCAGGCGGCGGCAGGCGGTGGTGGCCGCCATGCGCCACGCATGGGGCGGCTACGTAAAGTACGCCTGGGGGCACGACGAGCTGGACCCCGTAGGTGAGCAAGCTCTGACGACACGATTTTGCCGCCTGTGTTCATATGCTGTGAATTCTCGTCAACCAGCACGCGGACGGTTTCGTTCTGCGGGCTGGTGTTGACTTGTGCTGTCAACTCCAGTCAGCCTGGAGTGAGAGTGGGGCTAGCCAGGTGTGGTTCGCTTCAGATCTTACCTTCCTTGCTTCCCGACAGGCAAGATCGGCAGAAACGATTTCGGCGGCGTTGGCGCCACCATAGTGGACAGCCTGGACACCCTGTGGCTGATGGGGCTGGAGGCGGAATGCGCGGCGGCGCGCGACTGGACGGCGCACAACCTGACCTTCCACCAGTGCGCCCTTTTCCCTCCCCTTTCGCTCGGTGTCCATGTTCATGTTGTGCTGAAAAGCATGGCCTTGCTCAATCATGAGGTGCACTATGCGAAGACGATGCGCAATGATGCAGCGCGGGTGCCTGCTTTGGACATGACTCGCCGTCTCAGAGTCCAACGCTATATCTTTAACAACTGAGTCTCTTCATGTCACACCTGTTCCTGCAGGGACCATGACTCGTCCGTGTTCGAGACGACGATCCGCGTGGTGGGCGGCCTGCTGGCGGCGCATGACCTCAGCGGCGATGCCATGTTCGCCCGGAAGTGCGTCCTCCATGCTGCACAGCTAGATGCACAGCAATTCTTGCTTCGAACATGTATTCGTCCTAACGACGGATATTAGGTCGTCCGCTGCTTAAAAGCAGCGGACGACCTAAGCGGCGACGCCATGTTCGCCCGGAAGTGCGTCCCCCGTGCTGCACAGCTACATGCGCAGCAATGCTCACTCGCGCTTCTTTGTTCGTGATCCTGCAGAGGCATGGAATGGCAGCGTTGATTGCGCATGGTCAGTGGACACATAAAGTGGGTCACTACTGTGCTTCTGGCCTGGGTCGATTGGAGTGATGAGGTCCGGCTGCATTGTGCTGCAGGGCGCAGGAGATCGGCGACATTCTTATGCGAGCCTTCGACACGCCGACGGGCATCCCGCACGGCACCATCAACCTGAAGAGCCTGCGCTCCTACAACCCCTCCTGGGCGGGCGGCGCCTCGGGTGAGGTCCAGGCTTTGCAGCGCCATGCTTCACACAGAAGTGCATTGCCGCGCGGATTGCGAATCAGATGGGTGCATCGAGCCGCCGTGGCCGCCGTGCCGTGCGCATGGAGGTGGCGGAAGCTCTGCATCTGATGCAGCTCGTCTGCAGGAATGCATGCAGCTGGTCTGGTGGTGCGGCGCTGCAGATCTGACAAGCGGCCGGAGTTGACAAACGTTCCTACATTAGATGTGCCCTTCTGCATTCATCTCAATTGCACTCAATCTGCCCGATTGAACAGGCCTGGCGGAGTTTGGCAGCGAGCAGCTGGAATTCATCAAGCTCAGCGACTGGACGGGCAACGGCACCTACGCGCGCATCGTCGAGGGCAACGTCGCGCTCATGCACCAGAAGCACCCCGACCGGGTGCGGCGCAGCACTCATCACGCCTGTTACGTCACTGAGTCTCCAAGCTGCAACATCGACATCAACCCGGGTGCACCGCGCTGATGCACCAGAAGCACCCGGCCAGGGCGCACCGCATTTCGCTTGTCACGATTGGAGCTTCAGGCTACGACAGCAGGTTTGGGGCCTGGCAAGGTGCCATCAACCGATGCTGCCACCCGTGGCTGCAGGTGCTGGGCGACAGCTGGGGACAGAAGCCCTAGCCGCCAGCTTGTGTGCTGTCGCACTGCAAAACACCGCTGCCGCGCCGCTGGCTATGCACACCCAAATCCTGGAAGCCATGTCCCCGCTTTGCTGCCTGCAGGGTCTGCTGCCATATTATATAAGCACGCAGGACGGGGCGCTGATGAACAACGCCATCACCTTTGGCGCCATGGGCGACTCCTACTACGAGTACCTGGTCAAGGTGCACAAATTGTGCATAGGAATACACACAATGATTAAGAATACAAACCGAATTAGGCTGCAAGCCCTAGATAGCCGCCCGTCATGTCCTGCACCCCCTCCGCATTGAGAAACGGCGCAATGCCGGCAGGGGCGGCTGGTCACTGGATGTGACCGCGTCTGCCGCAGGTTGGCTGCTGGAGGGCGCGTCGGTCGAGATGTACCGGTCAGTGTGGCAGGCCGCCGATTCGTGTATAGCTTCGGCTCATCAGCTCTGTCTGACTGGGGAATCTTCGGCGCAGGTGTGGCTGCTGAAGGGGGCGTCAGACGAGATGTACCGGTCCATGTGGGAGGCGGCCATGGACGAGATGGCCGCCAAGCTCATCTTCTCCTCCAAGAAGACCGGCCTGACATATATAGCGGAGCTCCAATCGTGAGACCCCTTTGCACCCTGTCTGCAGCCTCCTGTGCCACTCCCAAACCGGCGGCGGGCTGTTGATCGTCGCTGTGACAGGCCCGTGCTCTCCTTCATGAAAACGGACCTCAACTGCATCACGGAGGTCCAGTCGTGAGTCGAATCCCTCGGAAACCAAAGCCTTCCTAAGAATGCAAACCTGACAATTTTGGCTCACGACCAGCTTAACTCTGTGAGAACACAAGCCGCCTGTGCAACATGCAGCTGGGGTTAATTACCCAGCTGGGAACACTGACGGTCTGCAGCTGATGCATGCCGGACTTGGCGGCTGCTGGTGCGGGTGTCCAATTGCCCTTTGCTTATTTGCGACCAGGGCTGCAGATACATCGTGTCACGCAGTCACCCTTGCTGCTGCTATCTGCGCTGTCTCACTGGCCTGGAACTTGGTCCGGACGGAGCAATCTCCGACCTGGCACTTTTCCTTCGTTCAGGGGCCGGCCGTACCATCAAAAGGGACCATCTGGCGTGCTTTGCGCCGGCGATGCTGGCGCTCGGCGCCGAGTGCTTCACAGGAGCTTTTCGAAAGTCGTCGTCTGAACAGAATCGACTCAATTCTTCCAGAGGCCGGCCGTACCACAAGATGGACCACCTGGCGTGCTTTGCGCCGGCGATGCTGGCGCTGGGCGCCAAGTACGGCGCGGTGAAGGGAGCGAAAGCAGAACAGTACATGCAGCTGGCGGTCAACCTCACGGAGACGTGCTACCAGATGTACGCGCGGCAGCCGACAGGTAGGCCTCGCGCGCAATGATCAGACTTCGGTCATGCTTTCCGCACTGGCGTCGTTTTTTTGAAACACAATTACGGTCTGGCGCCGTCCCGGGCGTTCGTGACCCATCAGCCTGGAGGACCCCTCCTCAGGAACTCCCAGATGCTGCTGGGTTTCGCAACTTCCACCACGAAAGTGTCGACCCTGCAGAAACGACAGACAGGTGGAATGTGATGCTGCAGCGTACGGTGGTGCTGAGCGTGGCACGCACCCTGTTTGCGACTATGGAATGTTGCGGAGAATTTTCACCTTGGCAATTCCAAAACAAAAGAATTGCTTCTGCGCTCCTGCAGGGCTGGCGCCGGAGCTGGTAATGTTCAGTGGGGAGGACATGTCCCCGGGCGCGGCGCACAACCTGCTGCGCCCCGAGACCGTGGAGGCGCTGTTTGTGCTGTGGCGCACGACGGGCGACGCCAAGTACCGGCGCCAGGGCTGGGCCATCTTCCAGGCCTTCGAAAAGCACTGCCGGGTGCGCCCGCGACCATAGTCTGACGTGGATTTATGGATATGCCAAAATGTCAACACTGTTGTGTTTGCAAGAATGTATATTTCGAGGCCTTCGAGAAGCACTGCCAGGTGCGCGCACAATCGGGATCCTCGCCTGCTCTGGCTTCTCAGAGTGCTGGCTCGAGGCACACTTGGCGACCTTATGGCTGCCGGCAGGAGCGGCGCAGAGGCGGCACGCATCACCGGGTCTCCTCCTGCAGGGGCTTTCTGCGGGCATGTGTCCGCCTCGGTGCATTGATGACAAGCCCGCATGCTGCCTGCCGATGGGCTCTGGAGCTGAGTAATTGCTTTTGAAGATGAAGACCCCGCAGGGGGAGGGAGGGCACGCGGGGCTGTAAAACGTCAACGTAGCTGCCAGCTAATATGCCAGCTAATCTGCGAAGCTATGCTCTGTGGTTAACAAATTTCATTCTGGTTCCAGATGTCCCTTGCGCAATGCAGGTGAGGCAGGGTAGGCGGAGCTGCGCGTTGCCAACACAACTATCGGATCGTGTTGTTTTCGAGCTTCGTTTTTCTGTGTCTGTTTATGATAGCACCGAGTTGTTGTCTGCGCAGGTGGAGGCGGGGTACGCGGGGCTGCGCGACGTCACGCAGCTGCCGCCGCAGCACGACGACAAGCAGCAGTCCTTCTTCCTGGCGGAGACACTCAAATACCTGTTCCTGCTGTTCGGTCCCAACGACGTCCTGCCGCTGGACCAATGGGTGCTCAACACCGAGGCGCACCCGCTGCGGAAGGTGCCTAACTTCAAGAGCACCTACCGAACGGCCGCGGCAGCGGCCGCGTAAGGCAGTGATCTGAGGTCTAGATAGCATTGGACAGCAGCGGGAGATTTTAGTTATCTGTCTGTCGGGGCGTCCACGTCCTGCGTGCTGTCGGTTCTGTTGGTTTCTGAGAGGTGTTCAGAGGGCAGTGCCAAGGGGCACTGCTGTAAGATTGGAGGTTCGATGGATGTGGGGTGTTGAAGTCTCTTGTGCAGGTCTCAATAGGTTATATCTAGCAGCAGCCAACCTAAGATGGTGGCAGCATAAAATGGGGCAAGGATGATGGCATGGCGGCGAAGGGGATGATGAAAGGATCGGAAGACGAAGACATGGCGGGAGGAAAGCTATGTGGATGGCATAGACCATCTGTGCAAAAAAGATCGACAATAATGGCCGCAGCAGCAAAAATCTGGTGGCATAACGCAGCAACTCCTTTCGAACAGGGTTTGACCGATTTGGATTGCTCAACTTTGACCTCCTAATCAGCCTGAGTGAGGCTGAAACAGTGTAATAGTTCTCTCCCTAGGAACCTGCTGAAAAACTGACTCCACCACCGTCCTTGATTGCACAAATTTCGCGCAGGGTTGACTTCACGCTTCGTAGCTTTGTTCGTAGTTTTGATGGGACAGAAAAAAGCCAGGTAAACAGCGACTATGCTGACATGCGGCTTGACAAGCGAGCCGCACAGCAGCCGCTTCAGAACTACAGATAGGCTGCACAAGGGATTTCAGTCAAGTAAACACATAGGTCCAGCCAGAAGGCATATAAGATCTTCATCAGGCGGTGAAGATGCAGCCGTCGGGTATGAGGTCCAGCAGGCATTCCAGCAGCCACAGCTCAGCCATTCCCGCAGATAGTCATCAGGCGGTGAAGACGCCGCCGTCAGGCATGAGGTCCAGCAGGTCGCCCAGGCACTCCAGCAGCTCCTGCGTCTCCTCCGCCAGCTCCGAGCACAGGAACTGGAAGCTGTAGAAGCGCACCTGCGGGCCAATGAACATAAGTGATAAACGAACATCCAAATAGCCAGCGGACATCAAAATCCAGTCACCAGGATATTTCCAAGGCCCCTCCCAGCTCCGAGCACAGGACCTGGAACCTGTAGAAGCGCACCTGCGCATCACGCAGCGTTCATATCGTTTGAGCAGCTGCATCGTGGCTGAATCTTGGTGATTTTGGTGCCAAGCCCGAGGCAACTCGGGGAGTACAGGAGCTGCAAGCTGCAGAAGCGCGCAGCTGCAGCGCACATGCGATACCCCCCAGATTCAGCATCAGGGTTGAAAACCGGGACCTGCAGCCGAAAGAGTGGGCGTAAGGAGGCAGCCCGACAAGGTAAGCTGACAAGGCAATCTGGCAAAGCACCCTGAAGACGGCCTGGCAGGAAACCTGGCGTCACAGGTGGTGCGGGAATGACACTTGCAATGCGGACCTGGGAGACATAGCCCTGCGCGGTGTCTGGGAACACCAGCAGCTCGCTGCTGGGCAGGCGCCGCAGGCGCAGGTCCAGCCGCCCGTCCTGCGTGCAACAGAGGAGGCTTCATTCGTGAAGGCCGTTCAGAACAAACACTGTTGAACCTACAGCAAGGCAGGCGCCGCAGGCGCAGGTCCAGCCGCCCGTCCTGCGCGCAGCAGAGGAGGAGTCATGCACGCACTTATGTTTCCCGGCTTGGCGCCATCCACCATGGGCATCCTGCCCGACGCAGGCACACTGCAGTTGGCTGTTACAAAACTTGTGCGGCGTTGTCATGTCAGCGAAAAGCGTCCTCGAAATCGCAAGATGAAATGGGGCTCGATCATTATAGGGCCTTGGAGCACGAAAACTCACGACACGAAAACTCACGTCCTTGACGCGCAGCGACTCAGAACCGGCCCCGGCGAGGCGCGGCGCCGGCGGCGATGCCATCCCCTCCGGTCCCTCCGGCGGGCTGCCGATGGTAATGCGCAAGTCCGGCGGCAGGTGCTGGAACGCCTGGGACAGGGATAACACCCGAACGTCATAGCATGTAGAAGGAACGAATGTAGAACAAGTGAAACATCACAGGTGGGTGGAACAATCATGGTGTGAGCAAATCGAACCGTACAGGCCCAGTGGCAGGTGCCGACACACCTGTCGAAATCAGTCCAAACAATGACAGAATGCTCATGGTGCGTCCAGTCCATCAGCGAATCTGTTGCGATTGCATGACAAGAGGATCTTTGCATGACAGACAGTGGGACGTCAATCCCTTTCAACACGCAGGGACCCTCTGGGTGAGCGGCGCACATGAGCGGCAGCTTGAGAATGCTGCATGGGCTTGGGTTCATAATGGTCTTGGTTGGGATCAACAAAACACACAGGCGCTGCGCACCTCGAACGGGGAGCGGCTCACAGCCTGCGTCTCCTCCAGCGACTCCTGCTGAGGTTCTGCAATGACACCACAATACAGCTCGGCGTCAGAAAACCTGGCGCCCGACGTCGGTATGCGGGCTGGCATTGCGGGCTTGCACGTCAACAAAGGAGCAGGTGTCGATGCCACCAAGGCAGCATGCAGAGGTCGCAGGTTCCGGAACATAAACGACGCATTAACGACCGCGGCAGTCACCCGCCACGGACCCCGCTCGCATCGCGGCGCCGGAGCTCTGCGCGGGCGGCGGCCCCTTGTTGGCGCCGCGTTCGCTCGCGACCGCCGCCGCTGCTGCCGCCGACATCCCCCCGCTGCCGTTCTCCCCCTCTGGCGGGCTGCCCACCGGCGAGAACCGGTCCACGAACGACCGCCGCGGCACCGGTGTTCGGCTCAGCTGCTGCTCGGCAAGGGAAAAAAGGGGGCGTTGGGGTCCACGACTCGCCACGCTCAGCCTCGGCGCCTCCATGACATGCCACCACACAGCTGCGCCCTTGGTCTTCGGGCCCCTTTCACCTCAAACATGACGAATGAGCGTCTGCTGCGGTGGCGGCAACCCGCCAGGCGCTTCGCAAGCCACACTGGCTGTGCTAGGACCTGGCACCGCACACAGGCAGCAAGCGAGCCTGCTGAATCGGGAGCCAAAGGCTGAAATGTGGAAGGCAATGTGCAAGTGAATCTTAAAGGCACTCGAGGGCTTAAACGCACCGAGCGGCCGGTGGTGGCGGGGGAGAGGGTGCTGGAGGGGGACATGGCGCCGTCGCGGCGGCGGCGCGTGCGGTTGCGGCTGATCTGCCGCATGTTGGGCCGCAGCCGCTGGAACACGCGCCGCCGCTGGTAATCCGAAATCGCCAGCAGCCCCTCTACCGCCTGCGGAACAATACAGTTCAAGTCAACAATGAGAAGACTGGGACAGCCGATAGAACAGAAACATGAAGCAGCCCCTCCACCGCCTGCAAAACGACAGAATTTAGTTGTTACAGAGAAGATAGAGGACCAAAACACGGGTAGGAGTTATGGTCGCTGCTGTGAGCTGACCCCGAAGCAGTTTTGATGCGCTGTGCCCGGGTCTGCGGCCTCCCGCCTGCCGGCCCGTGCATCGCCACACCTGGCCCTTCCGGGGGGGG